>Ga0209692_10000362_pt1 | contig 119959 bp, 117 predicted proteins | sample tdDd472_FD_187129 | JGI IMG/M metagenome (GOLD analysis project Ga0209692, IMG submission 187129) | Marine sediment microbial communities from the Atlantic coast under amendment with organic carbon and nitrate - tdDd47.2 (SPAdes)... | ecosystem: Environmental > Aquatic > Marine > Coastal >... | reverse complement strand
GCTCTAACGCCTGAAGACTTTAAGCGCATCCTGACCGAGCCTGATGCTGCTTTAACGAAGCAATATCAAGCGCTATTGGCGACTGAAGGCAAAAAAATTGCATTTGATGAAAGTGGGATAGAAAAAATTGCCGAGTACGCTTTCCAAGTTAATGAGAGTACAGAAAATATTGGCGCTCGTCGTTTACATACCGTAATGGAGAGGCTGCTGGATGAAGTATCGTTCGATGCAAGCGAAGATGACGAGACTCTACTCATAGATGATGTTTATGTCACAAAACAGTTATCTGAATTAGCAGATGACGAAGACTTAAGTCGTTTCATCTTATAAAGATCAATTGATTTTTCTGTCACATCAAGCCCGGCTCTCGCTGGGCTTTTTTACACGCGAATGCTAATGGATCATGCAACTTATTGATTCAATTGCCATTTGCATCGCTCTTTGTCTTTAATTAGTAAATTCAATCCAACACATCATATCTAAGATAAATACAAAAAGATTCTGCAAATACTAAGCAAGTCATTTTTAACCTACGACCACCTCAAATATGCATTCATTTAAAGGAACAGAAAGAAAGTAACCACTAACATATGATTTGTAATGTTTTTGTAACGCTCTGTACAAATTAGACATGCGTCTAAAATTACTTATTCGAACAGCTAAAATGCATAAATTATATTGTTCCGAACTCATGAATTTTATAGAGTCCTAAGACCTCGATTTCGAGGTACATAAAATAAACAACACTAAGGGGTGTTTTAAAATGAAATTAAACCAAGTAGTCGCAGGTGTTTTGCTAGCGACGGGCGTAACTGGCGCATATGCCGGTGAGTTCCAAGCGGCAGCTCAACCTGAAAAAGCCATCAAAGGACAGTACATTGTTGTCCTCAAGGACGATGCAGTGGCTGCTAATATGGGATTATTCTCTAGCAATGCTTCTGAGCAAGCTATTGCTATGGTAAGTGACAACCTGAGCCGTAAATACCAGGCTCAAGTTCAGCGCACCTTTACTAAAGCCGTTAAAGGCGGCGTCTTCAACATGTCTGAGAAAGCTGCACAGAAGCTAGCTCAGGATCCTAACGTTCTTATTGTTGAAGAAGACCAAATCGTTAGCATCAATGCTACACAAAACAATGCCACTTGGGGCCTTGATCGCATTGATCAACGTAACCTTCCTCTAAGTGGTTCTTACACTTACAACACAACTGCCAGCAACGTTAACGCGTACATCATCGATACCGGTATCCTAGGTTCACACAGTGAGTTTAGTGGCCGTTTTATGGGTGGTTATGACTTCGTTGATAATGACAGCAACCCAAATGACTGTAATGGTCACGGTACGCACGTAGCCGGTACTGTAGGTGGTTCTACTTACGGTGTAGCTAAAGGCGTTAAGCTTTATGGCTTGAAAGTTCTAGGTTGTAACGGTAGCGGTACTAACTCTGGCGTAATCGCTGGTATTGACTGGGTTGCTAACAACCACGTTAAACCTGCTGTTGCTAACATGAGTTTAGGTGGTGGTGCTTCTTCTACAACTGATAACGCGGTTGCAAACCTTGTAGCTTCTGGCGTAACGGTTGCAGTAGCTGCTGGTAACGATAACAGCAATGCGTGTAACTACTCACCAGCTCGTGAGCCAAGCGCAATCACTGTTGGTTCAACGGCTTCTAACGATTCTCGTTCTAGCTTCTCGAACTACGGTTCTTGCTTAGACATCTATGCTCCAGGTTCTAGCATTACTTCAGCATGGTCAAACGGTGGTACTAACACTATCAGCGGTACTTCAATGGCCTCTCCACACGTAGCAGGTGTTGCTGCTCTATACTTAGCAAACAACCCAAGTGCTACTCCAAGCCAAGTTGAAGCTGCTATCGAAGGCGCTGCATCTACAGGTAAAGTAAGCGATGCTAAGTCTGGTTCACCTAACTTGTTGCTATACAGCTTGTTTGATGGCTCAACTCCACCTCCACCACCACCTCCGGGCGGTAATGAACTTGAAAATGGCGTATCTGTAAGTTTCTCAGGTGCTCAAGGTTCAGAAACTGACTTTACATTTGATGTGCCATCTAGTGCTTCAAACGTAAGCTTCGATATGTCAGGTGGTTCTGGTGACGCTGATATCTACGTTAAATTCGGTAGCGCACCAACAACTTCAAGCTATGACTGTCGTCCATACCGTAACGGTAACAGCGAGTCGTGCGACTTCTCAGCACAGACTGGTACTTACTATGTGATGGTCCGTGGTTATACTAGCTACTCTAATGTAAACCTAGTGGCAACTCACGACGGTGGCGGCACTAACCCTCCTCCAGCCGGTGGCAGTGCAACTCTTGAAAACCTTTCAGGTGCTTCAGGTAGCTTCACTCACTACTACGTTGACATTCCTGCTGGCATGAGCAGCCTGGATGTTCAAATGAGTGGTGGCTCAGGTGACGCTGACTTGTATGTTCGTCGCGGTTCACAACCTACGACTTCAAGCTATGATTGCCGTCCATACCGTTATGGTAACAACGAGAGCTGTTCTTTCTCTAACCCAGCTCAAGACCGTTGGTACATCAGCATCCGTGGTTACTCTTCTTACTCAGGTGTAACTCTACAGGTTGACTGGCAGTAATTATCGCTTAAGCGATAACTAAGAAGCTGACCTTCGGGTCAGCTTTTTTTTTTACTTTAAATTATTGCTATATATAGTTCTTTTTTCTAATCCCAATACCTATTAAGTTTACAGCCTCCCACCATATTTCTGATACAATCGAGCCAGTTTAGCCAATAAATGTATGTGCAATGACCAATACTGGCGATCAGATACCGACCGCGATAAAACTGCATCAAAAAAGCCTTCAATTAGAAGTCTCCTTTCCAGGCAACACCTATTTATTGCCTTATGAATACCTGCGTGTATTTTCTCCCTCAGCAGAAGTCAGAGGCCACGGTAACCAGGAAATGACTTTGATTGGCGGCAAGAAGAATGTTCAGGTTACTGATATCGAAGCAGTGGGCCGTTATGCCATAAAGTTAACCTTTGATGACGGACATGACAGCGGCCTGTATACTTGGCAAACACTTTATGAGCTGGGTCGCGATTATCAGTCGAACTGGCAGCGTTATTTAAAACGTTTGCAGGCGGCTGGTCTTTCACGCAGTAGCGACACTGCAGTCGGCACTTTTAACCCTAAGCACAATGACTAATCAACTAAGCCAATACTATGACAGAGCAAGATAAAAACAACTCAGATAGCACCACTCACTTTGGTTATCAAACCGTTGATAAAAGCCAAAAAGCCAGCAAAGTGGCTGAAGTGTTTCACTCGGTTGCTGCTAAATATGATGTCATGAATGACCTGATGTCATTTGGCGTGCACAGAATCTGGAAGCGCTACACCATTGAACGTACTGCCGCTCGTCCGGGGCAGACCATACTGGATATAGCTGGCGGTACAGGTGATTTAACCGCAAAGTTTTCAAAGATTGTGGGCTCGAACGGAAAAGTCGTACTAGCCGATATAAACGAGTCGATGCTTAAAGTGGGGCGTAACAAACTGGTCGATAATGGCATCGTTGGTAATGTTGAATATGTGCAAGCTAATGCAGAGTGTCTTCCTTTTCCAGATAATTACTTTGATCGCATCACCATTGCTTTTGGTCTGCGTAACGTCACTGAAAAAGAAAAAGCACTTGAGTCGATGTACCGCATCTTAAAGCCTGGCGGAAAACTGCTGGTGCTGGAGTTTTCCAAACCAGCTCTTCCTGCACTGTCCAAACTCTATGATGTCTACTCTTTCTCCTTGCTACCGGCAATGGGAAAAGTGGTAGCCAACGATTCAGAAAGCTATAAATATTTAGCCGAGTCCATTCGGATGCATCCCGATCAGGAAACTTTAAAGCAGATGATGTCAGATTCTGGATTCGATGAGGTTGAATACACCAATTTAACGGGCGGCATTGTCGCTTTGCACATCGGTAAAAAGTTCTAAAATCTATCAAGCTTAAGAACATTGGATTAGCCCATGATTTTGCCACTATTTGCACCAGCCATCGAAATGATGATCAACCAGACCGTAAGGCTTGATCCTGATGCACAATCACGCCTGTGGTCTCTAAACAACAAAATCATTAAAGTTGTACTAACTGATTTAAATATCAATTTTTTTATTGTTATTGAAGACAGTTTAATCTTAGTAAAGCCAGACATTAACAAGCAATTCAATGTTGAACTTACCGGCTCTTCAGCCAGCTTTTTTAACCTTGCTTTAAACGAAAAAGGTTCTGACTCGATATTTAAAGGTGAGGTGCACTTTGCAGGCGAGATCGGCACGGCACAAAACTTTCAAAATTTCTTCAAACAACTTAATATTGATTGGGAAGAACACTTAGCGCAATACACTGGTGATATTGTTGCTCACACAATGGTGAGTCATGGCAAGAAAGTTGGTGACTGGTTGCACAAATCAGCGACCACTGCACAGCAAAATTTCAGTGAGTACATTCGCTTTGAAGCCAAGCTATCGCCCGCATCGATTGAGCTAGAAAACTTTTATGATGCCATTGCTGATCTTAAATCTGATAGTGACAAGCTCAAGCAAAGGGTTGAACGACTATCTCAAAAAATTGCTAACAAAAACCCAACTACTCATTAGCCCGAACAAACCAACGAGACGCTAGCATGAATGCCATTAGACAATTACACCATGCACTTAAGATTAACCGGACACTGGTGCATTATGGTTTGGATGAGTTTCTGGCCCCTACTCCTTTGGCACGCTTCCGCCCGTTAGCGAAACTCTTTTCGCTAAGCCTGCGTCGCAAGGCGAAAGATAAATCACGCGGTGAACGCTTGCGCTTAGCACTAACTGAACTTGGCCCCATTTATGTCAAACTTGGTCAAATGCTTTCTACTCGACGCGACCTGGTTCCACCGGATATTGCCGATGAACTTGCTAAGCTACAAGATCAAGTGCCACCTTTTGATTCTGATATAGCTTGCTCAATTGTCGAAAAACAATTAGACACATCCATTGAAGATCTCTTCGCCAGTTTCAATGTGACACCACTTGCATCAGCTTCAATTGCTCAAGTTCATGAGGCCACTTTAAATAATGGCGAAGAGGTTGTAGTTAAAATACTGCGCCCCGGTATACGACGAAAAATTCTTCGTGATATGCAGATGATGCACTCTATGGCACATTGGGCAGAAAAATATTCCAGCGAAGCACGGCGATTACGTATCATTGAAGTGGTTAAAGAATACGATAGTACTTTGGCTCGTGAAATTGATTTACGCATTGAAGCGGCCAACACTTCTCATCTTCGTCATAATTTCGAAGGCTCTGACCTGCTGTACGTCCCAAAAATCTATTGGGACTATACTCGCGTCAAGATGTTAGTGATGGAAAAAATTTCTGGTATCCCTATCGGCAATATCGCGGCACTTAAATCTAGCGGAGTTGATATGAAAGCGCTGGCTGACCGCGGTGTTGAAATCTTCTTCACTCAAGTATTTCGTGATAGTTTTTTCCACGCAGACATGCATCCAGGTAATATTTTTGTCAATGTTACTAACCCACAGGAGCCACAATATATCGCAATTGATTGCGGCATCATGGGCACGCTTGATGAAAGTGATAAGCGTTATTTAGCGGATAACTTCCTGGCTTTCTTTGACCGCGATTACCGTCGTATTGCAGAACTGCATGTGGAGTCTGGTTGGATTGATGCCGATGTGTCGATTCCAGAATTCGAGTCAGCTATTCGCGCCGCCTGTGAGCCCATTTTTGGTAAATCATTAGCTGAAATTTCGTTTGGTCACTTCCTGATCCAACTATTCCAAACTGCGCGACGTTTTAATATGCAAGTCCAACCTCAGTTGGTATTACTGCAAAAAACATTGCTTTATGTCGAAGGCCTCGGGCGTCAGCTCTACCCGCAATTGGATTTATGGCAAACCGCGCAACCCTACCTAAAGCAATGGGTTCACGATCAAATTGGACCCAAGGCCATGTTTGAAGATATTAAGCGACAATTTCCTGATTGGTTACACAAGGCTCCAAAATTGCCCGGCTTACTGTTCGACAGCTTTCACCGTATTGGGCAAAGCCTTAACCAATTTGAACAACTCAAAGCCCAGTTCACGGAACTTGAGCGGCATAAGTTAGAACAACAATATGCATTAAAACATGCCTTCATTGGTGGCTCGCTGGCAATTTTAAGCGGCATTAGTTATCTTGCTGTTCCTAATGACTGGTGGCCAGCAGCCATCCTGGGCACGGGTGCAGCCTGGTTTATGATTAAGAGCCTGTGGCCCACTAAATGATTGTGTCATTGCAGACCAAAGGAGACCTTATGAGTGACTGTTTATTTTGTAAGATTATTGCTGGTGATATACCTAGCGACAAGGTCTATGAAGACGATAAAATTCTGGTGTTTAAGGATATCGCTCCTAAGACACCGATACACCTACTGATGATCCCTAAGCAGCATATTGCTAGCCTGGCTGAAGTTACCGAGCAAGATGCTGACATCATGGGTTACATGATGACCAAAATACCGCAGATTGCTCAAGAGGCTAACTTAAAGGGTGGTTTCAGAACCGTTATAAATACAGGTGATGATGGCGGTCAGGAAGTGTATCATATCCATATTCATATTTTAGGCGGCGCTGGTCGCATGCCATTTGTATAAGCATTAACGCTTGAGGTAAAAGCATGAAACCTGGTATCTGGGAACTACTCATACTATTAGTTATTATTTTATTGTTATTCGGCACTAAAAAATTACGTAATGCCGGTGGCGATATTGGCTCAGCATTCAAAAACTTCAAAAAAGCGGTTAAGGATGAAGACAAACAGGCCGATGCTAAAAATGTTGAAGATAAATCTGAAGATGCTGACTTTGACAGCAATCGTTCGCAGCAGGATAAAGCTGAGCAAAGCTCTACTGATAACAGCCACGACAAAAAGTCCTGAAACTTTCTCATCGATAACCGCTAACCCTAAATTATGCCTTTTGATATTGGTTTCTTCGAACTATTGCTGATAGTGGTCATCGCGCTAGTGGTGCTTGGCCCTGAGCGCCTGCCTAAAGCTATGCACACAGTGGGGCGCTGGGTTGGTAAGGCCAAGCGAGGTTTTAGTCAATTTAACCAGCAGGTATCCCGCGAACTCGAACTTGAAGAAATGAAAAAACGTATTGCTGAACATGAAAAAATGATCATGGAGCAGGCAGAATCTGATGAAGAGCTACAGCGCCTGCGAGAAGAAGCACAAGCGACTATTGCTAAAGCTGAGCAAGCCTTAAAACAAAGCGAGCAAGCTCTGGCTAACGAACAACAAAAACTCCAGTCAACTAACCCAAGTTCAGATAAGCCATCCTGATGAGCCAAGATTCAGAACAACCTTTAATTGCCCATTTGCTTGAACTGCGTAATCGTTTGCTGCGCATCGTTTTAGTCATCGTTTGCCTTTTTATTGGACTAGCCTTCATTGCCAATGAGCTTTATCTTTTGCTGGCTAAACCACTGATCGAACAATTACCCTACGGTTCCAGCTTAATTGCCACAGATGTTACTTCGCCATTATTCGCGCCCTTTAAGCTAGCCTTTGTGACCGCTTTTTTTATTGCCATGCCCTATGTGTTACATCAAATATGGATGTTTATTTCACCGGGCTTATATCAGAGCGAAAAACGCTTCGCGATTCCGTTGCTGCTATCCAGCATCATCCTGTTTTATGCAGGAATTGCTTTTGCCTACTTTCTTATTTTCCCCATTATTTTCGGTTTCCTATCCAGTATTGGTCCTGAAGGCATCAACTATCTACCCGATATTAATAGTGTATTATCTATCGCCCTCAAACTATTCTTTGCTTTTGGGTTAGCCTTCGAAATCCCCATAGCCACCATGTTATTAATATGGTCAGGCATGGCCAGCCATCAGTCACTCAGTGATAAGAGACCCTACATTGTGGTCGGCGTCTTTATTTTCGCCATGCTACTAACACCACCCGATGTTATTTCTCAGGTCTTGCTTGGCATCCCAATGTGGATCCTGTTTGAACTAGGCCTGATATTTGCCAAGTTATATGCTCCCAAAGCTGCCCAGGAAAACGCACAAGAGCCAAAAGATTAAATCTATCAATGAAACACTTCAGCGCAAAGAAACTTAAACTCGTTATGAATCTCTGGCCACCTTTTTGGGGTTCAGGCATAAAGGTTCTTCAACTTGACGACAACTGGCAATACGCCAAAATCCGATTACGAAAATACTGGTTCAATCGTAATTACGTCAATACCCATTACGGCGGCGCACTCTTTTCGATGACTGATCCTTTCTATATGCTTCTGCTGTTGCATAAACTAGGGCGCGACTATGTGGTGTGGGATAAGAAAGCTGAAATCAAGTTTATAAAACCGGGCCGCAAAGATGTTTTTGCGGAATTTAAGCTGACCGAACAAGACTTGCTGGATATTAACCTACAATTAACAGTGCAGGATGTTATCGAGCCGGTATTTGAAGTAGATATTCTTGATGAAGATGATCAGCTAATCGCCAAAGTTTGGAAAACCATTCATATTGCTAAAAAACCTGCTACCAAATAAAGAGTCGACTGATTAAAAGCCGACTCCAATTATCAGACTGCCTTTGCAAGACTAGCGTACAAAGTGCCATTCGGTTTGCCTTCCGGCTAAATAGATAACTCTTTCACCATCAAATACAGCTGACTGTTCCAGCATAATCTGAATGAGCTGATTGTCCCACTCAGGCAGGACCACTTTTACATTCCCCTCAATAGCGTAAGCTGTGTTCGGATACAGTTTTCTATCACCCTTTACAGGTGTCGGCCCTTGATTATCCCACATGCCAATAGTCGGCCCGACAGCATGTCCAACATATCCCAATGGGTGGGTATAAGTGCTGGATTCTAACTTTTGCTTCTTAGCCGCTGCTTGAGTTGCTTGTAGAATCTGATTCCCGGTATAACCTGTTCTAAATTCATTGGTTAGTATATCTTGCCACTGATTACCTTTTGCCAGTGCGTTTTTCAGTCCTTGCGGCACTTGGTATTCACCGAACCTGGCCACATATCCCATCTCCTGCGTATCCGTGCACAATTTCAAATAGCAAATGCCTACATCCGTATGGATGATGTCGCCGGGCATAATGACTCGGTCACTTTTACCAAAGAATGGCGACTCTGGATCATTGCTGTCGCCCTTACGCTGTACTGTGACATAAGGCTGAAACCAGGGCTTAACCCCAAGCTCCTCAAAACGCTCGCGAATATACCAACTAACATCTAGATCGGTGGTCACCCCGGGAGTAATAACTTGAGTTGAAAATGCTTCTGCAATAACCCCCCTGGCTATGCCAACAATTTGCGGATAAACCTCTTTCTCTGGCTCGGTCCGAGTTTCAAACCAACGTATAACTAATTCTTCAGAACTGACCACTCGGTTTTGAAAATCCTCTGGCAAATGAGACATGAGTGTTTTATAAAGTCCCTGCGATAAGCCATCCGCTACCGCCCATTCTTCGCTCACATTAATGCCAATTTTTTGCGGGTTATAATCTTTGATGATTTGTACCAGACGCAGCCATTGCTCTTCATCACTACCGCCGTGCCAACGGCTTTCATAAAAGTCAGCAATCGGGTAGCGACTGACACTAAATCGCTCAATACCCTCTTCATTTCTGACAAAGACCAGTAGCGTTGTTCTTCGTGCAGCAAAAGTTGGCTCAGGAACCAAGGTGTAAAACAGCGCATCCTCACCATACTCCCGGTTAATCACCAGCCACATATCCAAGTCGGACTCAGCCATCAATCGAGGCAACAAGACGTCAAGTCGATGTTTCAACATCTGGTTCATCGGCTCTGTTCGGTCGCGATGAGCAAGCACTTGTGGCACCTCTACCTTATTTACAGCTTGCTCAAAAGCTTTTGCATAAACCGCATTTAGAGATAATAAGCCCATTATTCCAATCATTAGTTGTGCAGTCATTTTCATTCGATTCTCCAAGAGTCAGTCACCTATTAATATACAATTACAGCATTCTTAGAACCTGTTGAACTTTACCTTCCATTGCAAGGAGTTAACACATATTCTGCATGAACACCTTAAGTCGGCTGACTCTTTATTCGTGTCCTTGGCTATCCTGCCAAAAACTTTAGATATTGTCTAAAAAATACGCTAGCATAATATGCAGACATAGTGATATTGGCTGTGTTATCTCTAATTAAGGGAAGGCCTTAATGAACCAACCTTTTATCAGCAATGATATTGCAACCCAGCTTATTGCCACTTTACCAGGGGCGGTTTATCGACTTGAATACAAAGGTGATGAGTTCCGATTTTTATACATCAGCGACGGCATCGAGCAACTATGTGGTGTCACCCCTGAACAAGTTGTCGCCGACATCAATACAATCTTCTCATTAATACACCCTGATGATTATGACCGAGTAATCAATGAGAGTCTGGAAACCGCGCAACATGGTGTCGTATGGCACGGCGAGTTCAGAGTGCGTCTAGCAGATGGACGCACTATCTGGCTAGCGGCATACGATCGACCACAAGTTTATGAAGATGGTTCTATTATCTGGACAGGCTATGTCATCGACATTACTGAACACAAAGATCTGCATAAAGCTTTAGAAGATAGTGAAGCTAAATTCCGCGCTTTTGTTGAAACCGCCAATGATATTATTTACAGCGTTTCGCCTGATGGTCACTTTACTTATGTGTCACCTAATTGGACCGATAAACTGGGGCATGATGTTTCTGAAGTGATTGGCCAGCACTTTGCGCACTTTGTCCATCCTAACGATGTTGATCGCTGTACCCAGTTTTTGATTCAGCTTTATGAGGAAGGCACTAAGAAAAGTGGACTTGAATATAGAGTACGACATAAGAACAACTACTGGTGCTGGCACACTACCAATGCTTCCCCGATCTTTGATGAAGAGGGGCACATATCATCGACTGTAGGTATCGCCCGTGATATCACAGAGCGCAAGTTTATCGAGCAGCAAGTCGAACACCAGGCACATTACGACACCCTGACCGATTTACCCAATCGCTCTTTATTCTCGGATCGTCTTGAGCAGGCGATACGCATGGCTCACCGACAACATGAACAATTAGCACTACTTTTCCTTGATTTAGACAAATTTAAGCCCGTTAACGACAATTACGGCCACGCTATCGGTGATATCCTACTCCAGCAAGTTGCCCAGAGAATGAAAGACTGTCTTCGCGACTCAGACACTGTCGGTAGAATTGGGGGCGATGAATTTTTAGTTCTGTTACCTCATGTCGAATCTGTCGATAGCGCTACCCATATTGCAGAGAAGCTATTACAAGCTATTTCCAGCCCTTTTCGAATCAACCGTATCGATATTGAAATTTCCTGCAGTATTGGCATTGCTCTTTATCCCACTCACGGCAATACCATCCTGGAGCTTATTCAAATAGCTGATCAAGCTATGTATAAAGCTAAAAATCAACAGGGCAACCTGCTCTACGTTGCTGATTGAGTGGCTCTTTAATCTCAAATAAACACATTTTTACATTTCACTGTTTCATTTAAGCTTGTTATTTCAATTTATACTCGTGTAAAATGAATGAACGTTCATTTTATCGTGTGTCTCTCCTATCTATGTCTAAAAGAGAACAAATACTGGAGGCAGGAATTCGCTTATTCGTAGAGCGTGGCCTGCAAGGCACTTCCATGTCGTTATTAGCCAAAGAAGCTAATGTAGCAACAGGCAGTGTTTACAACTATTTCGAGAGTAAAGAACAGCTGATCAATGAAATCTTCTTATATGTGAAGAAACGCGAAGCGGAATTTCTACTTGAGCATTATCATTCGCAGGACAGTTACGAACAAAGATTTAAGGAGCTTTATCGCTCAATTATCCAGTTTATGCTGGATAATTGCCTCTATTTCCGCTTCAGTCATCTTTATGGGTTATCTCCGGTTATTGAAGATAAGACTCGAGAGCAATTACTCCACGTATTTGAGCCTTTCATCAAGCTCTATCAGGAAGCCTACAATCAGGGAGTCATTCGTGTAAACACCATTCCTGATACTCACATCCAGATCTATGGTGGCTTTAGTTATTTTATGCACTGGCAATACCTTAATAACCAGTCAATTGATGAGTCACTCGTTGAACAAATGGTCGAATTCGCTTGGGCCGCTATTAAAAATTGGAATCACTGAAGGATTTAACCCCCATGAAACATGCTGTAATTATTAGCGCACTTCTTATTACTTTTGCTGGTAATGCAATGGCTGCCGACCAGGCTCAGCAACCAGTACCCGTGCAAGTCACGGAAGTTAGCGCAGGAAAATCCACCCTAACCGAAAACCTACCGGGTCGAGTGCTGGCCATTCGCACCGCAGAAGTGCGTGCCCGTGTCGATGGCATTCTGGAAAAACGCATTTTTACCGAAGGGCAAGACGTCAAAAAAGGACAATCACTGTTCCAAATTGACGACCGCATCATGAAAGCCAATCTAGCTGCAGCGCGGGCAGACTTGAGTACTGCTCAAGCACAACAAAAGCTCACTAAACAGACTCTCAAGCGTTATGAGCACCTCTTAGAACAAGGTGCGGTTAGCCAACAGGAGTTTGATACCTACCAAGCACAAAGCCTACAGGCGGATGCACAGGTTCAACAAGCCAAAGCCCAATTGCAAAAAGCACAGATCAACCTGGATTATGCCACTGTTGAAGCACCTATTTCTGGACGTATTGGCCGAGCACTGGTAACCGAAGGAGCACTGGTCAGTGCTACCTCAGCCACGCATTTAGCCACCATAGAACAACTGGATGAGGTGTATGTTGACTTCACTCGCTCGGCCACTGAAATCAATCAGTTGCGAGAGCTTTTTTCTCATTCTGAGGCAACTGATGCTGCTTCAAGAGAAGTGCAAATTCTATTTACTGACGGCACGCCTTATAGCCAACCGGGACAATTAGAGTTTTCCAGCCTGTCAGTGGATCCAGACACAGGCTCGGTTGCTCTTCGCGCAACGGTTAAGAACCCTGATTATCAATTGCTACCCGGTATGTTTGTCCGCGTTAAAGCTCCTGTAGCCGACTCATCAAGTTTAGTACAGGTACCGCAGAAAGCAGTCCAGTTAACCGGACAAGGCGCAGTGGTGAAGGTCATTCAGAATGGCAAGCTCGCTTTCCAGCCCGTTGAACTCGGGCCTATGATGGGTCAGAACTGGGTCATCAAAAGCGGCCTTAAAGCTGGCGATCAAATCATCACCAGCAATACTCAGTTTCTGCAACCGGGAACCCCTGTACAAGCGATGTCCAATCCATCCAATAGCTCGCACTCACAACAATAGGGATAACAGACAATGGCACAGTTTTTTATCAACCGGCCCATTTTTGCCTGGGTGATCTCGCTGTTAATTCTGCTGGGCGGCACACTGGCGGTGCAAAATCTGCCAATCATGGCCTACCCTGATATTTCGCCGCCACAGGTCACCATCAACGCCACCTATCCGGGTGCTTCGGCCAAAGTGATCGAAGATACCGTTACCAGCGTCATCGAAGAAGAGATGAACGGCATTGAAGGGCTACGTTATATTAAATCAGAAAGTTCACGCACCGGCACCTCAACCATCATCCTTACCTTCGCAACCGGTACGGATACTGATATTGCCGGGGTGGAAGTTCAGAACCGCTTAAAAAGAGTAGAAGCACGGCTACCCTCATCGGTTCGTACCCAGGGGGTGAATATTGATAAAACTCGCCCCGATTTTTTGATGGTCGTATCCCTCTACTCACCCAATGGTAGCCATAATGCAACCGATCTGGGAGATTATATTGACCGTGCCATCCTGGGTGAAATGCGCCGTATTGACGGTATTGGTAGCGCACAGCTATTCAGTGCAACCTATGCCATGCGCATTTGGGTTGATCCAAAAAAGATGGCTTCTTATGCCATTACTGCAGACGAAATAGCACAAGCTATCCGCAACCAGAATGCGCAGCTGGCTACTGGCGAGCTTGGCTCCTTACCGGCTCCAGACAAGCAGCAAATCAATGCCACCATCTTAGTGCCCTCTCGACTGAATACACCCGAGCAGTTCGGTAACATCATCCTGCGCTCTTCATCAGATGGGGCCATAGTCCGACTTAAGGATGTGGCAATGGTCGAGCGTGGCGCTAATAGCTATACTGCTCAAGCCTTTCTGAATGGCCAGGAATCAGCAGCCTTTGCCTTAAAACTGAGCAATACTGGTAACGCCTTAGAGGCAGCCGAAGCGGTCAAAACCAAGATGGCGGAGCTCGAGCAATATTTTCCTGATGATATGTCCTGGGTTGTCCCCTACGACACCTCAATATTCATAGATGAGTCCATTGGCCAGGTTTTGCAAACCTTGATCGAGGCAGTGTTTCTAGTCACTTTGGTGATGTTTCTTTTCTTACAGAGCTGGCGCACCACCATCATTCCGCTGATTGTTGTTCCAGTATCCTTGATTGGTACCGGCATGGGACTCTACCTATTAGGCTACTCCATCAACATGCTAACCATGTTCGCGATGGTGCTTGCTATTGGTATCGTGGTCGATGACGCCATCATCGTGGTTGAAAATATCAAAAGGATTATTGATCAGGAAAAGCTTGGCCCCTATCAGGCAACTAAAAAAGCCATGAAGCAGATTTCTGGCGCCATTATCGGTACCACCGCGGTACTGATTGCGGTCTTTATACCGATGGCATTTTTCTCTGGCTCGGTAGGTCGCATTTATCAGCAATTCTCTTTAACTATCGTATTAAGCGTTTCCATTTCGGCGTTTTTATCACTGTCTCTCAGCCCCGCAATTGCGCAAGGCTTGTTAAAAACAAACAAAAAAGAAAAAAAGGAATGGGCTTTCTTCCGCTGGTTTAACCAAGGCTTTAACTGGTTCACTGAAACCTATATGAGCCAGGAAAAGAAACTGTTCAATAAACGTGGTCAGCTCATCACAATGGCCATTTTTGTGGTCATCTGTGGTCTCGTTGGCTGGCGTTTTGCCAGTATGCCTACCGGTTTCGTGCCTTCGGAAGACCAAGGCTTCATTGTCGCATCATCCTTGATGCCTTCAGGCTCAACCCGTAGCCGCACACTGGAATTAACCCAAAAAACCGATGAGTGGTTCCTGCAACAGCCAGAAGTTGAGCGAATCATTACGGTTGCCGGTTTCAGTTTTTTCGGTACTGGCCAAAACACCTCGATTACCTTTGTTAATCTTAAGTCATGGGCTGAACGAGAAGGCATGCGTAACGCAGACGAATTTGCAGCTGCCGCTACTGCCGAGTTTATGAAATATTCAGAAGGCTCGACTTTTGCTTTCAATATGCCCCCCATTCCGGGGCTTGGTAACAGCAGCGGTTTTGACTTCCAGCTACTGGACAAATCTGGAGTCGGTACCGACCAGCTTATGGGCGCCGCATTCCAGCTAGTAGGCATGGCATCGCAATCCGGCAATTTTGCTGAAATTCGCCCCGATACATTACCGCCAGCACCGTTACTGACCATTGAAGTGGATCGCATTAAGGCCCGCTCATTGGGCATCGACATCGGCGAGCTCAACAGCACTCTGCAAATTGCTCTCGGCTCAGCCTACATCAACGACTATGTAGAAGGGCAGAAAGTCCGTCAGGTCTGGCTACAGTCCGACGCAGAAACGCGCTCAACGCCGGACGAAATCCTGAGCATGCAGGTACGCAACGATCAAGGTGATCTGGTCAACCTTTCAGAAGTGGCTACAGCGCACTGGACCGAAGCGCCAGCCAAACTTACTCGTTACAATGGTTCACCCTCGCTACCCATAACCGGTAGCGGTGCACCGGGAGTTAGTTCAGGTGAAGTACTGGCGCTGATGGAAGAATTCGCACAGACACTGCCTAAAGGACTGGGTTACGAATGGTCAGGACAATCGCTAGAGGAAAAAGTCGCAGGCAACCAAACCACTTTGCTGTTTTCCCTGTCATTCCTGGTGATCTTTCTGGTGCTGGCTGCATTATACGAAAGCTGGTCAGTACCACTTTCAGTTATTCTGGTCGCACCGCTGGGTATTTTAGGTTCGATTATCGCCGCATTTATTGGCGGATTACCCAATGACATCTATTTCAAAGTTGGACTGATTACCATCATCGGCCTATCCGCTAAGAATGCCATTTTGATTGTTGAATTTGCCCGTGAAGCTGAAGGAGAAGGCAAGAGTCCACTGGCCGCAGTAACTGAAGCCTGTCGGCTACGTTTACGTCCGATCTTAATGACCTCCTTGGCCTTTATCATGGGAGTATTGCCACTGGTACTCGCCACCGGAGCTGGCTCAGCCAGTCGTCAAGCCATCGGCACCAGCGTGGTTGGCGGTATGATTTCTGCTGCAATACTCGCTATTATATTCGTGCCTATTTTCTATCTGCTGGTACGCAAGATTTTCCCTCGCAAACTCAAGCACTATGAAATGGCAGCCAGAGGAATGGAGATTAATGATGACTAATAAAAGCTTAACGCCATTAGCGGTACTGTTCATGTTGTCGGGTTGCCTGTCCATGGCGCCTGATAACGAGCGGCCAGAGTTACCAGTGGCAGAAAACCTGCCCATTTCTGAGCAACAGTCAGAAGTCGCCGAGCAAATTGTTTTAAGGGAATGGCAAAGTTTCTTTACCGACACAAATGCAAAAGCATTGATTGCCCAGGCACTAGAGCATAACCGTGATCTGCGCATCGCAACAGCTCGCGTGGCCGAAGTTAAGGGGCGCTACCAGATTCAGTGGGAAGAGTTTGTCCCAGGATTCCGTGGCGAGGTCAGCCAGACTCGAGGAAGAGATTTATCGACCTTTACGGGCGGTAGCGTCATGTTCAATCGCTACGATGCATCGGTCGGGCTCGTTTCTTACGAACTCGATTTGTTTGGTCGCATTCGCTCATTAAGCGATGCTGCTTTGAATCAGTTTTACGCCACCGAGCAGGCCAAGCGTTTCATCAAAATTTCTGTCATCGCAGAAACTGCTAACGCCTACTATTCCTGGTTGTCAGCAAAAGAAAACCTGAGCCTTGCACAGCAAACACTTGATAGTCGTCAGGAAAGTCTGGATCTGATTCAAAAGCGTAAAGACAATGGCATCGCCAGCGATTTGGATTTAGCGCAGGCCCAGGCAGCCTTGGCACAAGTATCAGCGCGCAAATCCCAGCTGGAGCGCCTGTACGCGGTATCGAAAACCAACCTTGAGCTTTTAATTGGCACACCTCTCTCTCAGGTCTCATTGACTGACAATCAACAGATGCCAGCATTGATGCGCCTTGAATTGCCAGACAATATCAGTTCAAACGTCCTGCTAAGCCGACCTGACGTATTAGCCGCTGAACATCAGCTGTATGCTGCCAACGGTAACATCGGTGCGGCACGTGCGGCTTACTTCCCCAGCTTACGCCTAACTGGTGACTTTGGCTTTGCCAGCACCGAGTTTGATAACCTGTTTGATGGTGATTCGGAAACCTGGACCTTCATGCCATCTATTTCAGTGCCGATTTTTGGTAATGCCTTAAATGCACAGCTCGATGTTGCAAAAGCACAGAAGGAACAAATGGTTGCCACCTACGAACAAACCATTCAGCAAGCCTTCGCCGAAGTCTATCAATTGATGGTTAATCGCAAGAGTTATGATGCAGAGCTGAATGCTAATCTTGATCTGGTTAAAGCTCAAAAGCGCCGCTTGTATTTAGCTGAAGCCAAATACAAAGCCGGCCTCGCGAGCTACCTTGAAGTACTCAGCGCGCAACAGGATCTCTTTGCTGCTGAGCAGGCCAAACTGGAAAGCGAACGAGCAAGGCTTGCCAATACGGTAACCTTGTATAAAGCGCTCGGTGGCGGGGATACTGTAGTGCAAGAAAGCGAGTAATGGTGTCTGCTGAAAGAACTTACTCAAAGAACTTGATGGGTTACGGCGAATGCCTAACCCATCCTATAAATATATATCAATGGTTGTAGTCTGGAATTTAATAGAAAGTTATAGGATAGGTTAGCTCGAAGAGCGTAACCCATCAATTAGCTATCTTTAGCACTATTTATCGCCCAACATAATCCCAATCCACTGAGTTTCCTTATTCGCATCCAGGAAGATTTTTACAATGATGGTCAACGGCACAGAAAGCAACATGCCAACCGGGCCTAATACCCAGCCCCAGAATAATAATGATAAGAAAACAACCAAGGTAGAAAGCCCCAGACCTTTACCCATAAATTTTGGTTCTATAATATTGCCCACAATAAAGTTCACCGCCAGATAACCCGCAGCCGCCAACAGTGGTGTAGTTAAACTTTCTGAGGTTAACCAGGCTAGCAATACCGCAGGAATGGCGGCAATGATCGAGCCGATATTTGGTATAAAGTTGAACATGAATGCAATCAAGCCCCACAGGAAGGGATATTCGACACCAATCACCCACAACCATAGACTGATAATGGCACCGGTCAATAAACTGACAACTGATTTTATCGAGGCATAACGTTTAATTTTTGAAATCACTTCGCCCAACCCAAGATGCGCTTTACTTTCTGTATCTGGGAAAGCACGTCTCATTTTGTCTCCAAAAATACTGGCTTCCATCAATAAAAAGATAGAGGTCAGAATGATTAAGAATGTATTACTTAATACTCCGCCTAAGCCATTCAAAATAGAGGCTGACAAATTCATCATGACACCAGGCGAGAAACGCTCAGCCAGTGGTGTTTGCGGCACTTCAACGCCATGTCCCGCGAGCCAGACAACAAGCCCCTCAAATTTTGCCCGCAGCATCATTTCATAGCGAGGTAGATTACTGGAAAATTGCTCGACAGAGTTGCCCACCAAAGTACCGATAACAAAGAAGAACAGACTCATAATGACCACCACCAAAATAATAGCCAGCCAATCAGGCATATCTTTTTTAATGATGGGCAGTTTTACTTTGGCAAAGAAAAAGTAAAGTGGGCCTAAAATAATCGCCACAAATAATGACAAAATGACCGGTACCACAAACACACTGGCTGCTTTTAGCCCTGCAATGATCAGAAAAGTTGCAGCGATGGCGACCAGCGCGTTAGTAACTCTGGGGGTTTCTGCTGACATGGTATTCCCTTTTTTGTTATCTCTTTGATTTAAGGCAGATTTAGTTTATAACATCTTACAAGGTTTTTTCTAATGCCAATCAAACTTTATGGCACAGTCTGCACAACTACAATTCATTGATATTGGGGTCAATCTCACCAGCAATCGCTTCGATAAGGATCGAGAGCAGGTGCTTGAACGTGCTTTAGCAAACGGTATCGAAGCCATTATCATCACTGGCACCAATGCACGAGAGAGCAAGCAAGCGCTCACCCTGGCTCAGCAATATGAGCACTGCTATGCTACTGCAGGCTGTCATCCGCATGACGCAGAGCGCATGAGTCCTGATGATTTTGAATCTATCAAAGCACTGCACAAAGAATGCAAAATCGTGGCTGTTGGTGAGTGCGGATTGGACTTTAACCGTAATTTTTCATCGCCAGAAAGCCAGATACGTGTATTTAAACAGCAATTGGAAATGGCTTGTGATCTACAGAAACCCTTGTTCTTACACGAGCGAGATGCCAGCGATACCATGCTGGAACTGCTGCAGGAATACCAAGGTGAGCTTCCACCAGCGGTTATTCATTGCTTCACTGGCTCTGAGCAGGCGCTGGAGCGATATTTAGAGTTCGGTCTATACATTGGCGTCACTGGCTGGATATGCGACGAGAGACGCGGACAGGAGCTTGCAGGCATGGTTCACCGAATACCTGATAACAGGCTGATGCTGGAAACCGACGCGCCCTGGCTAACGCCTAGAGATTTGCGACCCAAACCGAAAGACGGGCGCAATGAGCCCATGTTGTTACCGCATATCGCGCAAAAGATCGCGACCTGTCGGCAGCAATCAATAGAGCACCTTGCTGAAATCACTTACAAGAATGCGCAGACTTTTTTCAATTTGCCAAACTAGATCAGAAATTATAAGAGGGATAATAAGTGGCCAATCAGTTTTCATTATTTAAAAAACGATTCTTTTCATCCTATTTCGTCACCCAGGCGCTGGGGGCAATGAATGACAATATCTTTAGACAAGCAGTTATTATATTAATCTCATTTAAAGTGGCTTCTGAAATTAATTTCAGTGAAAACATAATGACTAATATGGCTGCAGGGCTATTCATATTACCATTTTTCCTTTTCTCTGCTACCGCTGGCCAAATTGCAGAAAAGTTTGAGAAGTCAGCTTTAATCAGGAAGGTTAAGCTGTTTGAAATAATCGTAATGATATTTGCAGCGATTGGTTTTTACTTTAATAATATCTGGTTTTTATTATTTGTTCTCTTCTTAATGGGCTTCCAGTCCAGCTTATTTGGCCCAATTAAATACAGTATTTTACCGCAGCATCTTGATGACAGTGAACTCCTCGGAGGCAATGGTTTAGTTGAGATGGGTACTTTTCTGTCCATTATTATAGGCACCATTATTGGTGGTGTTTTAATGGAACGCGGTGCTAGTGGGACACAAATACTAAGCATAGTATTAATAACACTCGCCGTTATTGGTTATCTATTTAGTAGAAGAATCCCCGCCACTCCTTTAGCCCAACCAGATTTAAAAATAAATTGGAATCCAGTTACTGAAACTTGGAAAACCTTTAAGTTCGCCAGAAAACAGAGAGTTGTTTTTTTATCAATCCTTGGTGTTTCCTGGTTCTGGTTCTATGGCAGTGTCTTCCTTACCCAGATCCCAAACTTCACCAGAGTAAGCCTGAATGGTAATGAGCTCGTAGCAACACTAATCTCAGCCTGCTTTTCAGTTGGCATTGGTATTGGTTCAGTTCTGTGTGAAAAGCTTTCAGGCCGCAAAGTAGAACTAGGCTTGGTACCTTTTGGCGCAATCGGTATGACCTGGTTTGCTATCGATATTTTTCTTGCTAATCCCCATAGCGGCTACGAAGGGCTTTTATCACCAGCACAGTACCTGGCTCAAGATGGCTCCGTTCGAACTCTGTTGAATTGTGCCTTTGTTGGAATCTTTGGCGGCTTTTACATTGTGCCGCTATATGCATTGATTCAGGAGCGTTGCGAACGCTCGCACTTATCACGGGTAATTGCCGGTAACAATATCCTTAATGCCTTGTTTATGGTGGTCGCTGCGGTATTAGGCGCGGTGTTACTGGGTAATGGCATGACCATTCCTCAGTTCTTCTTACTGGTTGCCATTCTTAATGCCTTGGTCGCCATCTATATCTTCACGCTGGTGCCCGAGTTCCTGATGCGCTTCCTGGTCTGGATTCTTATCCACACTATTTACCGTGTGCGCAAAAAAGGGCTCGATAATATTCCTGATGAAGGCGCCCATGTTCTGGTGTGTAACCATGTCAGTTATGTGGATGCGCTGATCATTGCAGGTTCTATTCGTCGCCCCGTGCGATTCGTGATGTATCATAAAATTTTTAAGATTCCAGTATTAAGTTTTATTTTCCGCACAGCTAAAGCGATTCCTATCGCCGGTGCCAACGAGGATAAAGAATTGCTGAATAAAGCCATGTATCAGATTGCAGAGGCTCTTGATAATGGCGAAGTAGTTTGTATCTTCCCTGAAGGAAAGCTAAGCACTGATGGCGAGATGAATGACTTTAAGTCTGGAATTGAGCGTATAATAGAAACGACTCCTGTTCCGGTCATTCCTATGGCGTTACAAGGTCTGTGGCAAAGCTTGTTTAGTCGTAAAAAAGTGAATAAGTTCATTGACCGTTTGAAACGACTTAGAACCAAGGTAACATTAGTAGTTGGCGAATCTATTGAAGCAAAGAATGCATCAAAAGAATATTTACAGGAAGTGGTTAGTGAACTTCGCGACAACAAACCTTAATAGGATTTATACAGTATGAAAGTTTTAAAGTACGGTTTCATCTTTATTGGCACTCTTTTCTTGATACTGGTTGCCATAGGTATTTTCAAACGAAATTTTGATAGTAAGGCTAGCGTGACTATCGAGGCGCCGGTGCAACAGACTTTTGCAGTTTACACAAATCCATTGCTCCTGAATCATTGGCTGGCAGAGTTCCACTCACTGGAAAATGTTAGCGGTTCTTTGAATGAGGTAGGCAGTGAATGGACTATGAACTACAAGTCGGCCGAGGGTAACTTAATTAAGATGCAACATACGTTGACTTCCTATGTGGCCAATCAACAAGTTGGTTATGACTATGCTAATGAATGGTTAACAGGTCAGACAATGGTCACTTTTGAAGCGATAGACGATAAGACAACTAATGTCACCATGGTGCAACAGTACTCAGGCAAAGGCATTGTACAGAATGCAATTCTGTTTTTAATTCAAGGTAGTATAGAAGAAGTAAACCAGTCCAACCTTGAGAGCTTAAAGAAACTCATTGAAGGAACTCAAGCTGACGAACTTAACGGTGAAATTGATTATTAAAAAGTATTAAACTTTTAACTGAAAAGTGACAGGTCCATCATTAATTAGATGGACCTTCATATCGGCACCAAACTGGCCACACTCAACTTTGTCATAATGAGCGCGAGCTTGCTCTAAAATATATTCAAATAACTCTTTTCCTTTCTGTGGGGGAGCTGCTGAAGAGAAACTTGGACGCAATCCGCTAGCTGTATCGGCGGCTAATGTAAATTGTGGCACCAAGAGCAAACCACCGCTCACATCCTGTAAAGATAAGTTCATCTTACCCTCCTCATCGCTAAACACTCGATACTTCAAGATACGCTGGAGCAACTTATCAGCAGTGTCCTGGTCATCATTTTTTTCAACACCCAGTAAAACCATCAGTCCCTGATCGATTGCCCCAATGATTTCACCATCGACAACCACTTTCGACTCCAACACGCGTTGCAATACAGCTATCATCCGCTAGTTACTCTATTCTTATTAATTATCGTTTTCTTGCTCGTCAGCGTCTTCATAAATCATATCTTCATCATCGACACGCTCTATGATCACACGACCATCTGGCCCACGCCTTTCTTCAAGATTCATATCTTCTTTAACGGTAGCGTAGGCAAGCTGGATACATTCCGACTGTACATCGGCAGTCATTTCTTTGCCACTCATACAGCGATCAAATTCGTACTGCAAAGCTTCTTCAACAGTTGCATCAAGCATCTGGGCTCTATCGGGCTGCCCCCCAAAGAGTTGACTTAATGCTTTGAGTGCATCTGAACCCTGTGTTGTGGTGCAAGCTGATAATCCAGCTAACGAGGCGCAAAGCGCCAGCAATGTAATCTGCTTCATAGATGACCTTTTTGTAATTTATGGTGTATCTGATTGGCTTGATTGCAATTGGTTGCAATTATTTTAGCCTTCTGCAAAAAGTGTAACGATTTTATTGAGTTATTGCTAATTCATTCACCTAATTTGATAAATCACAGACATAAAAAAGCCGCTAACTGCCAGGCAGATAACGGCTTGATAAAGGTCTTTTAAAACTTAAGACGCTTTCGGCGGACGACTCGCACGCTTACGATCAGTTTCCGACAAGTGTTTTTTACGCAATCTGATACTGCTTGGCGTTACTTCAACCAATTCATCATCATTAATGAACTCTAATGCCTGCTCTAGAGTGAGCTTAACTGGCGGAGTCAAAACCTGTGCTTCATCAGTACCGGAAGCTCGCACGTTGGTTAGCTGCTTGCCTTTCAGGCAGTTCACCGTCAAGTCGTTAGAACGGCTATGAATACCGACAATCTGACCTTCGTACACTTCATCACCGTGCTTAGCAAACAAGCGACCGCGCTCCTGCAAGTTAAACAAGGCATTAGTCAAAGCTTTACCCGTCATGTTGGCAATCAGAACGCCACTGGCTCTTTGTCCAATATCGCCACCTTTATGTAGACCATAATGGTCAAAAGTGTGATACATCAAACCAGACCCGGAGGTTAGTGTCATAAACTCAGTTTGGAAACCAATCAAGCCACGACTTGGCATCATGAAGTCTAAACGAACACGGCCTTTACCGTCCGGAGACATATTGGTTAATTCCGCTTTACGCGTGCCCATACGCTCCATAACGCTGCCTTGATGTTGCTCTTCTACGTCAATGGTTACTGTTTCGAATGGTTCTTGGAGCTTACCATCAATCGTTTTAAGAATTACTTCAGGACGAGAAACTGCAATCTCAAAACCTTCACGACGCATATTCTCAATTAAGATACCTAAATGCAGTTCGCCACGGCCTGAAACTCGGAACTTATCCGGGTCATCAGTTTCTTCCACACGCAAAGCAACGTTGTGTACTAATTCTTGTTGTAATCGCTCGAGAATATTACGTGAAGTAACATATTTACCTTCTTTTCCAGCAAACGGTGAGGTGTTCACCTGGAAGGTCATGGTTACGGTTGGCTCGTCAACAGACAAAGGTGGTAATGCTTCTACAGCATTTTGATCACAAATTGTGTCTGAAATTTTCAACTCGCCTAAACCAGTAATGGCAATAATATCGCCTGCATCAGCTGAATCAACTTCATGGCGGTCAAGGCCAAGGTAACCAAGTACCTGGCCAACTTTACCATTTCGTTTTGTGCCATCAGCACTGACAATAGTGACCTGCTGGTTCTGTTTTACGCTACCACGGCTCACTCGGCCAACACCAATCACACCAACATAGGAGTTATAGTCCAGCTGCGAAATTTGCATCTGGAAACCACCTTCAGCATTGGCTGGCGGTGGTGCAACATTGTCAACAATGGCTTCAAACAATGGCTGCATATCAGTGCCGGTCGTTTCAGCATCCCGACTTGCCCAGCCGTTCAGGGCTGACGCGTAAACCACTTCAAAGTCTAATTGATCGTCAGTCGCACCCAAGTTATCAAACAGGTCAAAAACCTGATCCATAACCCAGTCAGGACGAGCACTTGGCTTATCAATCTTGTTGATAACCAGAATAGGCTTCAATCCTTGGGCAAACGCTTTTTGCGTAACAAAACGGGTTTGCGGCATCGGGCCTTCGGCAGCGTCAACTAACAATAACACTGAGTCAACCATCGACATTACACGCTCAACTTCACCACCGAAGTCAGCGTGCCCAGGGGTGTCGACGATATTAATACGATAGTCATTCCACTTAATGGCAGTATTTTTTGCCAAAATGGTAATGCCACGCTCTTTTTCCAAGTCGTTAGAATCCATCACACGTTCTTGAGGGCCTGCGCGGTCGCCCAAAGTGCCTGATTGCTCCAACAGTTTATCAACTAAAGTTGTTTTACCGTGGTCAACGTGGGCAATAATCGCAATGTTGCGTAACTTATCGATCATAAATTTCTCAAAGGTGAAAAAATGGCGCATATTCTATACTAGATAGCGCCATTCGCACAGAAAATAGTCAGTTTAATTAAAAGAATTCTATAGTGGTTAAGACGGTTTGCCTAAAACATGATATATAACAGTTAGATAGGGAAAAATAATGAGATTGTGAATATAATGATTTTCAACAGGTTTCTACTGGTAATCAGAACTAATTCTATTTCTTCCCTCTTTTTTACTTTGATAAAGTAGTTTATCCGCCTTAGACACCAGCTGATGGTAGCTGATATTAAAGTCCTCTTTCAAGCTAAACACACCAATACTTACGGTTAAACTAATATTCTTCCCATCAACGGCTATTTTATGGTTTTCAATATCTTTCCTTAGTTGCTCAAGCATCCGGCAGTGTTTATCAATACTTCCTCCTGTTAACAGCACTACAAACTCCTCTCCACCGTAGCGAGCATAAAAATCTGTCTCACGCAAAAAAACCTTCTTTAGCTCCTTTGCAACCATCACGATACATTCGTCGCCAACCACATGCCCCCAGGTATCATTAACCCTCTTAAAAAGGTCTATGTCGAGCATTGCAAAAGTTACTGCCGTTTGAGTTCGACGGGCAAGTTTGAATGCTTCATTTGCCACAGTCTCAAATCCGCGTCGATTGTATATTTTAGTTAGATCATCTTCGACACTCATTTTCTCAAGCCTTTCATTCATCGCGATAAGTTCAGAAGTTTTTACAGCAACCTCTTCCTTTAAATTTTCTTGATACTCTAATGTCAACTGTTGCGCCTCACGTAGCTGATAGCGAACCGACTCAACTTCCTTGCTGGTATAAATGGAACTCGGTTCTTGAGCAATAACTTTATGCGCGGCAAAACTTTTTACTATTCCCACCAACGGCTCGGTAATCTGCTTAGATAAACGGCGTGTAAATACTAATCCTAAAATCGAAATAATGAATAGAGCTACTATCAGTCGATAAAAATTCTGTTTATAAAAACCAATTAACTGACTCGCCTCTGCTACAGCATATATATTCCAGCCCTGCCTCGAGTTCTCCCTGTGATAGAGATAGTTATTAGCAGAGAGGTTCAACACTGGCAGAGTATTTGTGAAAGTGATAGCCTCATCCTCAGGCTCAAATCGACTCAGTTTTTTTAACCCAAGTTCATTAGATGCATAAACTATATTGTTATTACTATCGGTTACAATTAAATAGCTTACCTGCCCTTCTTTATTATCAAAACCATCGAGTTGAGGCAAGTCCAAAGAACCCTGGACTATGCCTTTAAAATTGCCATTTCGTAATAATGGCGAGCTGATAGCTACTATTGGCGCACTACCAAATCCTCTACCTTTAAAAGCTGCTGAAACGTAGTTTTTTTTGGTTTCTTTTGCGATATAGAAATAGCTACGGTCGGTAACCATTCTCTCATTGGCTGGTAACTGAACTATTTTATCAAACGCACTTTTAGGTGAGCCATGAATAATCCTTCCAGCAGCATCAGCTATCAGCATTGTGATAAACCCTTCATAGGTGCTGTTCCATTTCTCTAAAAGTTCTCGAGTTTTGGTTTCATCTAGTTGATACTCAACCAATAGTAGCGCCAAACTATCGATTGCATCTCTATGATGTTGGACATGGCTCTCTATAGAGTCGACATGGTTTTCTGCCCTTATCTTTAATAGCTGAGCAATCTGTTTTTCGGCATTATCAGCAGCGCTATCCGACAGAATTAAAGCAACAATCAACGATGGAAGCGCAATGCTAATCAGTGAAACCTCAAATATTCGGCTCGATAACTTTAACGTGGTTCGGGTAAAGTTTGTTGAGTACCACGACGCAGGAGCGAAGGGTCTTACCAGAGAGACAATAGAAACGATCAGTATGCCATTCAGTGCCTGCTTGAGTAGAACAACATGAGCAAAGTCTTGCGTACTCACCTCATAAATAAAGACGATGACCAAGTAAGTAATGGGCAACCCAATCAAGAGCCAAAAGAGCAAATCTGCTACTAACAATACAATCTCTTTTTTTAATAGATACTGTAAAACCAGTATTTCTAATATGGAAACGGCAAAAAACCATGGATTGCCAGTAGTGATATAAAGTCCCAAAGAACCCAGGAAGGATGCCATAAGTGCTGGGGATAAACCTCTGGTCACCAAGCAAAAAATGACAAAAAATTCACCAAGGTGCAAGCTCAAATTACCATAAACAGGCACTACAAAATAAAGATTAGCAACTAATGCCAACGCCCCATATACCAATCCTGAAATATATTGGTTCATAGCTCTCCTATTAACCTGCTCCCATCATGTAGCGTTATTTATTTCTACTGTTTTTCCATGGTCAATTTATTTCGACCGTTTTCCTTGCTTTGATATAATAGCTTATCCGCATTAGAAACTAGCTTATCATAAGTTATATTTAAATCTTCGACGATACTGTATGCACCAATACTCACTGTAATCGAAATGATTGTGTCTTCATAGTAGACTTCATGGTTAGCAATATTAATTCTCAGCTCTTCTAGCATTCTTTTGTGTACATCCACATCACCACCAGCAATAAACACCACAAACTCTTCGCCACCATAACGCGCTACAAAATCTGAATCACGCTTGAATCTCTTCTTCATTTCTTCTGCAACCATAATAATACATTGGTCACCAGCACTATGCCCCCATTGATCATTCACACTTTTAAAATGATCAATATCGATTATCGCTAACGTTACAGGAGTAGCGTGTCTTATCGACACTGCAAAAGCATTTTTCGCATTCTGATTAAAACCGCGGCGATTATAAATCTGTGTTAACTCATCCTGTACGCTGACTACCGCTAACTTTTCATTTGCCTCGCGAAGCTCCTTTGTTTTTGCTTCAACTTGTTGCTGTAACGTTCTTTGATATTCCAGCATAAAGAACTGCGCCTGCTGTAACTGATCCCGAACCGATTCAATTTCTGCACTGCTGTAAATAGAACGTGACTTTTGAGGTATTGGATCGTTTGCGGCAAAATGCTTTACAATATTCTCTAATGGTCGGGTTATTTGTTTGGAGAATCTTCTAGTTACCAGCAAGACAATAGAAGCAATAATTAATAAGCTAACAATCAAGCGATAAAAATCACTTCTATAGGTATCAATCAATGTATCGGGAGTACTTAAAGTAAAAATTCTCCAGCCACTGTCCGTTATGCTTTTTTTGTATAAATAAAAACTATCATTTAACGCTAATAAAGGAAGCTTTTCTGTATATACCTGCTCAACCTCTTCGACTTCAAACTCAGTTAATCGCTCAAGCTCTAAAGCATCAGAGGCGTAAACCAATTGTTTTTTCGCATCAGTAACAACAACTAAAACATCAAGTGCCTCTGAACCACTTTCGAACTTTTTAAAGTTTGCTAAGTTTAAGGTCGCCTGCACAATCCCCGCGAAAGCATCGCTTTCATAATAAGGGGCGGTAATAGCTACAATAGGGTCATTACCATAACCCCTTGCCTGGAATACATCGGATATATAGTGAGTGTTTCTCGAAAGAGGTACTTGATAATAAAGCCTATCATCGACCATCCTTTCTTCTCGTGGCAGGTCCCTCAATGTTATCTCAAAGTCTTGCGGAGCTCCATGGGTTACAAATCCAGTATGATCGGTTATCAGCATAGAGAATACATCTGGGTATTGCCTATGCGAATCCAGCAATAACTCGAGCTTGTGGTTACTATCATAGATTTGCCAACTGAAAGTATTGGCCAGATTATCAACCATTCTCTGGTGAAAGGTTAAATGGTTATTGGTAATTTCAGCGTAATGCTCTGCTTGCACTCCCAGCAAATCGCTGACCTGCTCCTCTGCAATCTTAGCTGCATTGTTAGACAGAATTAAGGTTATCACAAGCGATGGCAAGACAATGCTAATCATCGACAATTCGAATATTCTATATGATAGCTTAGGCAGTTTGACTTTAACTTCTAGGTTACTCCAACGCCGCGGTATGAATGGCAAGAGTAGTGAAGCTGCCGAGACCACTATCACCCCGTTCAGCAACTGCTTCAACATGATGACCTGGATAAAGTCACTGGATGAGATTCCATAAAAAACGGTAACAAATACATAGGTAATTGGAATACCGATCAACAACCAGTAGATGATGTCTGCAATCAGTAGCACCCAACCTCTACGACTCAGCAGGTATAAAACCAGGATTTCAATCAAAGAATTGATGAAAAAGGCAGGGTTGTGAGTCTCTATATAGAGACCTATTGAGCCGATTAAAGCCGCAAGTGCAGCTGGCTTTAACCCTCTTGTTATAAGACAGAATATGACAAAAATTTGCCCAAAATGTAGGCTAAGGTTGCCATAAAGATGAGCAATTAAAAAACTATTGAGCAACAGAGCAATAAGGCCATACGCTAATGCGTAACCCAACTCGGTAACTATTTGCTGTTTTTTTGTTCTAGTGTCCAGAATTACCTCCTGTTGCTAGCAACTCCATAGTAACCTAATCTTTTGATTTACCAAACTTTTTTTGAATTTATACCCTGTCATAATATTACTCTCATGGTGTGATTGTGTATTTTAAAAGGCTTTTACCCGCTCACCCTTTGCCTCCAGTGGCTTGCTCATATATAATCGCTGTCCATTTTTTGAGCACCTTGTAATACCTAACTTATTGATTTTCTAACTATGACTCAAGCTAATTCTGTACAAAAATCGACAACGGCCCCACAAAAGCAGCGTAAAGCTGTTGCCTTAATTTCCGGTGGCCTAGATTCCTTACTTGCCGCGAAAGTAATTCAAGAGCAAGGCATTCACGTGGAAGGCATTAACTTCTATACCGGCTTTTGTGTAGAAGGCCATACCCATGCCATTCGAAAGAAAGACAAAGATAAACAGAAACGAAACAACTCATTGTGGGTCGCAGAGCAACTTGGTATTAAACTCCATATCATTGATATTTCTGAAGAGTACAAAGATATTGTACTCAACCCTAAGCATGGCTATGGTGCCAACCTGAATCCATGCCTGGATTGCAAAATCTTTATGGTCAATCAGGCTCAGGCGTGGGCCTGGGCGGAAGAAAACGGCTTTGACTTCATTATCACAGGCGAAGTGATTGGCCAGCGCCCTAAATCGCAGCGCAAAGAAACCATGCCGATTATTGCTCGTGAATCAGGTGCTGATGATCGCCTGTTACGCCCATTGTGCGCCAAAAACCTGATGCCAACGTTACCTGAGCGTGAAGGATGGGTTGATCGTGAACAACTCTATGGCTTCTCTGGTCGTAGCCGAAAACCTCAATTTGAATTGGCCAAACAATTTGGTTTCGAGGACTTCGCACAACCGGCTGGTGGCTGCTGCTTCTTAACCGATGCCAATTACTCTGCCAAACTTGCCGATCTCTGGGAAGCGCGTGGCGAAAGACGTTACGAGCTAGATGACATCATGCTGCTTAAGGTAGGCCGTCATATTCGGCCAAAATCTAATTTCAAACTTATTGTCAGTCGAGAAGAGGGTGAGAACAACTTTTTAACCGGTTATAAAAAGCAATTTACCAGTATCCACACAGTCAGCCATGGTGGTCCTCTTACCTTGCTTGATGGCGCATTTGATAAAGACGATATAAAGTTAGCAGCACGTATCGTTGCCCGCTACTCGGGTGGTAAGAGCGCCGAGGCGGTTACCGTTCAGGTTGAAAACTACAATGGCACATCATATGTTATGGACGTTCCTCCTATGCCCGCCCATGAAGTCAAAGAGGAGTGGCACGTATGAGCCGCCAACACACCTTAGACTGCTCTAACTTGCTTTGTCCTATGCCAGTCATTAGAACGCAGAATGCACTTAAAGAACTTAATATCGGCGAAATATTAGAAGTAACCTGCACCGATCCTGGCACCTTAAACGATATCCCTACCTGGTGTCGTATTAATCAACAAGAAGTTCTCGATACGAAAGAGCAAGATAAGGCTATTATCTTCACCATAAAAAAAACCGCTTCTTAGCGGTTTTTTTTATTAGCCTGAATATTTAAACCAGCAGTTAAACGCCACGGTAATCCTGTCTGATTCACCAAAGTAAGGCTTCACCTCATGCAACAACCACGAAGGGAATAGCACTAACTGCCCTTCCTGCAAATGGATCAGTTTATTCCCTCGGCTAAACTGCCCTCCCATATTCGAGCAGGATTTGTCGATAAAACTGGTGGTAGAAATATGAGGTGAAATAAAGTTTAACCCGCCGCTATCAGGGGCATCACTCACCTTATCTCCAGCCGCAACACAATATACTCCTGACCAGGCAGCCATAGGGTGGTTATGTATGCCGAAATAGCCTCCTTTTTTTGTAATGTGATACCAGCTCTCACAGGCAATGTGCAACCTTTTGAGGGTCTCTACGTCGTATTGATTCAAAGTGCCAACTAGTTGATACAACTGCGCCCAACAATAGTTTTGCAATTCTTGCACACAACTGTCTTTCCAGTTAAATAAATCAAACTTACTTTCAAAAACTTGTTTATTTTTAGTGACGAAACCATGCTGATCCACTTTACTTTCAGCCGCCTTCTGCCTGAATAATTGAGCAAGCTTTTTATTAAGTTCTTTATGTTCCGAGTTATAGGTTACCCCCAATGGTACTGAAAACATTGGAATAATTTCATTTTTTGGAGTGTTCATTTGTTTATATCTTTCTTATACTGAGTTTCATTTCTAATAGATACTATCACTAATTATGAAGCATTGGTCAAATTATTGGACAAGCTCCAATACCCTCAACAGTTTTGCTGAATCAGACGCAGCCAAAGGTTATACAGGAGCCATTAAAGAGTACTGGTTTAATGTCTTTTCTAACCTAAAAGCTAACAGTCGTATCGTTGACATCGGATGTGGCAACGGTGCTCTTGCTTGCCTTGCCGTTGAGTACAGCAAGCAACATCATCTGAACTTTGAGGTGCATGCCATTGATGCCGCTGATATCAACCCGCTAGAAGCACTAAAAGATAACCCTGAAACGTTAGAGCTCCTACAAGATATTACTTTTCATTCCAGTTGCCCGGTCGAAAGCCTTCCCTTTAAAGCTGGTTCAGTTGATTTATTTGTCAGTCAGTTTGGATTTGAATATGCAGATACCAAGAAAGCATTACAACAGTGTCACTTGGCGTTAGTAGATAATGGAACTATAAACTTTTTAGCCCATCATCCAGACTCATTCATTTCTACCGATAGCAACGCTGGAGCACATCTATTCAAAACGATACTCCACAATAGCCCTTTATTTATACAGATAGATTTGTTGTTGGACATTGCTTCACAGGTTCAGACCTCTGGTCAATACCATACTTGGAACCAGAATCCCTATAATCTGTCTATCAGTCGCACAGTAAAATGGATTCTTGACAAATTAAAGGCAGAATTCAGTGAGGATAAATATTCAGCATGGCTACAGGATCTATTCTCGAGAGTCATACCAGTACTTCAAAATGTTGGTAAATCCGAACCTAGAAGTTTACGTAACCATCTTTCGCAACAATTTCAAATACTAGATGAGCATAACATCCGATTACAAGAGCAAATTAATGCGACACTGACAAGCCCTAAACTCCGCTCCTTGGAAAAATATGCCAAATCCTTAGGGCTTACCGCTAGTTCAAGCTCTTTTTTGATTGAGCATGATCCTTTTGCCTGGAGTATTGAGATTAAATGAACTAATAATATTCAAGCATAAAAAAAGGCGAGGAAAACCTCGCCTTTTTTATTTCGCTTGTTAACTTAAACTTAGAAAGTTTGAGTATAACGAACGTAAGCTACACGACCATAACCATTATACAAATAGTAGTTATATTCGCGGCCATCAAAGTCTTCGATAGTTGGATATTTTTCGAAAACGTTTTGAGCACCTACTGAGATTTGACCATCCCAAGAAGTGTTATAGCTCACTTGTAGGTCGTGAGTAGTCCACACGCCCATGTTACCAGAACGACCAACACCGTCATCACCAGCAACCGCTACAACATCAGTGTATTGACCACCGATAGTGTTTACGTTCCAAGCAACTGTGAAGTCATTGATGTTGTAAACGTTTTGTAACACTGCACGCCATTGTGGAGTACCAGGGTCACGAACTAGATTACGACCACCATCAATGCTCAAGTCATTGATCCAAGAAACTTGGAAGTTTGAAGCCAAACGACCAGCATCTTCGAAGTCAAAGTTGAAGCGAGCATTCACATCAACGCCGTCAGTTTCAAGGTCACCCTCGTTACCATAACCCGTTAAGATTTGGGCAATTGAACCGTTTGCACGACGAGTTACACCAAGACCAGCAGGAATTGGGTCACCAGCTTGCTCACGATTGATCAAACCTTGCGAACTAAAGAACGCAATACGGTTATCAACTTGGATGTTGTAGTAATCAAATGTGAAGTTCACCCAGTCTGCAGGTTGGTAAGCCAAACCAAACGCGTATTGATCTGATTGCTCAGACTCTAGGTCTGGGTTAGCAATACGGTATGCGTTGATTTGTACTTCACAGTTTGAAGGTTGACCGAATACGATACAAGTCTGAGGATCCTGAACTGGGTCAGCAGAGAATGCAGTTTGCTGAGTCAAGATATCCAAAGTTGGTGCACGGAAACCTTGGCCGAATGATGCACGTAGCGTCAATTCATCCATTGGTTGGTAACGTACTGAAACTTTTGGAGAGAAATCATTACCGTAGTCTGAGTAGTCATCGAAACGACCAGCAATAGACACTTCAAGATCTTCTGTGAATGGTAATAATGTTTCGAAGTAAGCAGCAGTTACGTCACGGCCACCACCAGCAGAGTTACCAGCAGAACCACCTACTAAGCCAGCTTCTGACTGAGCGTCATAAGCGTCTGAGTAGTATTCTTCACGACGGTCAGCACCCACGAACATCTGGATAGTACCACCATCTAATTCACCGATATCAAATGCTGCAGAAGCAAAGATTTCGTCAAAATTAAAGTTACTGATACGTGAAGTCGTTACTACTGAACCACGTAGAACCTCAGTAGGGTTTGACGAAGGGTTCTGAATGTCATAACCATAACGGTATGTAGTTGGGTCAAACGTACTAGTGTTATCGCCGTATATTGCATAACCTGGGTTAAAGTCATTTACGAATGTCCAAGCTGTTTGAGCAGCTAAGTATCCGTTACCAACTTCAATTGTTTGGTTACGTACACGACGCATGCTGAAATCTAGCTCTACATCACCAACATAACCTGTTGTACCGAACAAGAAGTCAATGTTCTCATTTTGTACAGTGTTATCACGGTTACCAGCTGCCGCGAAGCGGTGGAAGAAGAACATTTCATCGTTAGGACCAACTGATGCATCATATGCAACCGCGTTAGGGTTGTTAGGATCATACATCCAAGCATCTGGGTTAGTCGGGTTGTTGTAGCTATCTGCTGGAGTGATTAAACCTGAATAGAAGTAGTTTGAATCAGGAGCAGGAGCGTAACGACCGAATGAATCGTTTTTAGCAATCGTTGCATTAGCATAGATAGACCAATCATCATTTACCATGTGACTAGCTTTCAAATATAAAGCTTCGTTGGTAGATGAAGCTTCGTTTGCATTGGTTGCGTTGAAGTTATAAGAACACGCCGCACCATTTGCAAAGAAGTTGTCTTCGTTACAACCGCCTGGGATTGCAGTAAATGCATTACTGAAATCAGGATATGTCCAGTTGTTGCCGTAGATAGAAGCGCCTGACTCAACCCATGGGAATGCACGTTGGAAAACGATTTCGCGCTTATTCCATGAAACACCACCTAAGATGCTAGTAGTATCATTTGATGAACCGAAAATTACGCTACCAGCTTCACGCTCGCCGCCTTCAGTTGGAATGCTTGGCTCGCCTTTTTGTAAGCTGATTTCTGCGCCGTTGTAATCTTTACGAGTGATTACGTTGACAACACCACCGATTGCGTCAGAACCGTAGATCGCTGATGCGCCATCAGTCAAAATCTCAACACGCTCAATTGCGCCCATTGGGATTGAGTTCAAATCTTGGCTAGAACCCGTTGATGGAGACATAGTCAAACGACGGCCATCAACCAATACTAATGAACGAGAAGAACCAATACCACGTAGGTCAATCATCGCAACACCCTGTGCAGAAGAGCCAGACTGTGGACGGAACGAACCTGTTGTATTAAAAGTTGTGTTACGTAGCAATTCAGCTGCTGAAATCTCACCAGAAAGTTCGATTTGCTCGCGCGTGATTACTGTAACTGGGTTTGCACCTTCAACGTCAGTTCTTTTTAAACGAGAACCCGTTACAACAACTGTTTCAGTATCTTCAGCTTCTTCTTCCGCAGCGAAAGATGCTGGAGCTGCAACAGCCATTGAAGCTGCAAAGCCGCTATATAAAGCGTACTTAACTGCTTTAGCTATCATTGTCTTGTTAGTCATAAAATCCTACCTATAGATAAGTTGGTAAATTTTCTTTCTTTTTTACCCAAGTCTGTATTTTATCGCGCCACAATAAAGTACCACGGCCAAACACAGCCTTGGAGAATGCTATAGTTATCACAATTTTCTATAGTCGGTCAACAAGTTTTACATTTCAGTGGTGTCTTAACGAAAGCCAGCGCCCCTTTAATGACGGTAGTTCGAAGCTTGATCTGGGGGAAAAAAAATATTTAGCGTTGTTTGTTTTTTAAGCAGCTTTCAAACGACTTTTCACAGAATGAAAAAACCCCGCTTTCGGTTCAGTCTAACCCTCTTTTATAGCGCACCATTTTGGTGCAGGGAGTTTTGCTATTCTCTGCTTTTGCATTAGTTATAATCTTCTGACCTGACTATAATACATCCCATAAAATTCTTTTTTGACACACTGGAGCAAAAGTAATGTCAGTTGAAAACGTTCTTAAAATGATTGAAGAGATGGATGTTAAGTTTGTCGACCTTCGTTTTACCGACACCAAAGGCAAGGAACAGCACGTCACCATCCCTGCACGTCTAGTTGATGAAGAAATGTTAACTGAAGGGAAGATGTTCGATGGTTCTTCAATCGCTGGTTGGAAAGGCATCAATGAGTCGGACATGGTGTTAATGCCTGACTCAGAATCTGCTGTTATGGATCCTTTCTTTGAAGATTCAACATTAAATTTACGCTGTGATATTTTAGAGCCCTCCACCATGACAGGTTACGATCGTGATCCTCGCTCCGTGGCTCGTCGTGCAGAAGAGTACTTAAAATCCACAGGCGTGGCTGACACAGCATACTTTGGCCCCGAACCCGAATTTTTCATGTTCGAAGATGTTCGCTTTAAAACGGATATGAGCGGTTCATTCGTTAAGATAGATGATCCCGAAGCAGCCTGGAATTCTGACAAGTCTTATGAAGGCGGAAACTATGCACACCGTCCACGAGTCAAAGGCGGTTACTTCCCCGTACCACCGGTAGATTCATCACAAGATATTCGTTCGCAAATGTGTCTGGTGATGGAGCAAATGGGTTTACGCATTGAAGCTCACCACCATGAAGTTGCTACCGGCGGACAAAATGAAATCGCTACTGAATTTAACACGCTGATGAAAAAAGCAGATGAAGTTCAAATTCTCAAGTATGTGATTCATAACGTGGCTCATGCTTACGGCAAAACCGCAACATTTATGCCGAAGCCAATCGTTGGCGATAACGGTACCGGTATGCACGTACATATGTCATTAGCAAAAGATGGGAAAAATCTTTTCGCTGGTGACAAATACTCTGGCCTTTCCGAAGAAGCCTTGTATTACATTGGTGGTATTATCAAGCATGCACGTGCACTTAACGCCATCACCAATCCTTCTACCAACTCATACAAGCGTCTGGTTCCTGGCTTTGAAGCCCCGGTTATGCTGGCCTACTCAGCAAACAACCGCTCAGCATCAATTCGTATCCCACACGTTACCAGTGCAAAGGCACGCCGTATCGAAGTGCGCTTTCCAGACCCAATGGCTAACCCATATTTAGGTTTCGCAGCATTGATGATGGCAGGCCTGGACGGTATCCAAAACAAGATCCATCCTGGTGATTCAATGGATAAAGACTTGTACGATTTGCCTGCTGAAGAAGCAAAAGCAATCCCGACGGTTGCCAAATCATTAGAGCAAGCCTTAGATGCATTAGATGCAGACCGTGAATTCTTAACTCGTGGCGGCGTTTTTTCTGACGATATGCTAGACGCCTATATTGAACTCAAGCGTGCCGATATCGAACGTTTAAATATGACAACTCATCCAATTGAGTTTGATATGTACTACAGCTTGTAAACAAAAGTTAAGTAACCTGCAAAGCCCAGCACATGCTGGGCTTTTTTATTTTGACACCAAACCTCAACTGACTAATACTTTGTCAATCAGAAAATCATTCATAGGGAGATTTTGATGTCTCTTAAAGCTCCACTCTTACTTAAAGTGTCACTGCTCATAATCAGTTCTGTTTGTCTAACACAGGCGGGCGCCACCGTGCTATACAAAAAAGTTGATAAAGATGGTAACGTCACCTTTACAGATAAACCAAGTGATGATGCTGAAGCAGTCACCGTTCAAACCAACAAAAATGTGATTGCAGGCCCTCGCACACATTCCGGTGATGCGCCACCATCCAACGCTAATCAGACTAGCGAAATAAAAATCCAATACGATAATTTTGCTATTAACAGCCCCAATAATGATGAGAGAATTCGCTCTCTGGACGGCTCTATGAATGTTGTAGTCGACATATCCCCGCAAATACGGCCTGAACATAGTATTCGATTACACATTGACGGCGCGCGCGTTGGGCAAGATCAAAAAATTCCTTATTTCAATTTGCTGGGTATGGATTACGGTTCTCATGAACTAACTGCCGTAATAATTCATGATCAAACCAAGAACGTTATTCAAACCTCTAAGCCTGTAACATTTTACCTCTCTGGAAATTAGCTTTCTGGTGAATGTTATAAAGCATAAAGCCTTAGCGCGCACCATTTTGGTGCGCCGATAGAGTTTGCTTGCTATACTAAACACCTCTTTCCCCTACCGAACGTCTTTGATGGATACCAAGGCTCTACTCGATCAGCTTTCCACAGCGGTCATGCTATTCGATACCCATGGCCGCTTTGCCTATCTCAACCAAACTGCAGAAAGTGCCCTGCGGACCACTGCCAAAGTTTTGCTCGGTCAACGCTATGGCTACTTCATAGCCAGCGACAGCCTTCCGCTCCGCGAATTGCTGAAAACACTGAAAGAGAATGGTAGTTTTGCTCAGGATGATTTAAGGCTAGAACTACTGAATGGTCGAAATATTGTCGCTAACTTCACCGGACACTGGATTCATCTCGACAAGCCCTACCTGATGGTCGAATGGCAAGACAGGCAAAGCATTAAACGATACCAACACGAACTGGGGATACTGCAACAAAATCAGATTAATAATCAGTTGCTGGCACAGCTGGCGCACGAGGTCAAAAACCCGTTAAGCGGGATTGCTGGAGCAGCCCAGCTTTTAGCACAAGAGCTGCCCGCAGAGCAGCAAGAGTTTACTGACATTATCCAACATGAAATTGAGCGTCTTGCTAAGCTGGTTGATCGCATGTTGCTCGGTGGCAAGAAGGCCAGCAAGGTATTGATCAATATTCATGAGATCAGCGAACAGGTTTATGACTTATGTAGCATTAGCCTGCCCGCTAATATCAGATTACTAAAAGATTATGACCCCAGTCTTCCTGAATTAAACATTGCACCAGAATCCGTCTATCAGGCTTTACTTAATGTGGTTCAAAACGCCATTGACGCCTGCTCATCGCAGCAACAGGCGACGGTCATTCTCAAAACACGCGCTATTCCACGTCACAGCATTGGCATCAATCAGTACCCACTAACCATTCGCATTGATGTTATTGATAATGGTCCTGGCATAGATCCCGCACTTCAACCTAATGTGTTCGTCCCTCTTATTAGCGGCAAACAGAGTAGCGGGCTCGGATTGGGCATCGCTCAAAGCTTGATTCAGCAACAAGAGGGGATCATTGAGTTTGTCAGTGACTCAGCCAATACTGTTTTCTCTATCTACCTGCCAGTTATCAACAATCAAGTCGAGGCTCGAGTCAGAAATGATGAATGAACATGCGACAATACTGGTGGTGGATGACGACAGCTCAATTCGCTGGGTGTTGGCACGCGCGCTGCACAATGCCGAATTTAAAGTCATTTCTTGCGATAACGGAGCTGAGGCTATTGAGCTGGTCAACACACATCAACCCAACATTGTGATTACCGATATTCAAATGTCAGGTATGAGTGGACTAGAGTTACTCGAAAAGCTTAACCAGTCGCATCCGAGTCTGCCAGTAATAATGATCACCGCTTATGCCGATACAGACATCGGTACCCAGACTCATGAGCTAGGTGCTTTTGATTACTTGCCAAAACCATTCAATATTAATCAGGTCATCGACATTTGTCGAAAGGCTCTCGACAGTCAACTACCCAACACCCATTTGCCAGCTTGGCAGCAACAAATTCACAAGACCATCGAACAACATTACCACCAAGGACAAACTGGAATACTGCAGCAAATTCAGGATGATTTTGAACGCTTTATGGTGGACAATGCTCTTCGCCTGACTCAGGGCCACAAACAAAAAGCAGCTAAGTTACTGGGCTGGGGACGCAATACTTTGACTCGCAAGCTTCAGCAATGGCAACAGCAGGATAACGACTGAATGTACCATATCGTTTTATTTGAACCCGAAATTCCGCCTAATACCGGCAACATTATTCGCTTATGTGCCAATACTGGCTTTCAGCTCCATTTAATCAAACCATTAGGCTTTGAGATTGATGATAAGCGAATGCGTCGCGCTGGCCTTGATTATCACGAATGGGCGCAAGTTAAAATTCATGAGAGCTATCAAGAGTTTCTCGATGCCGAGCAGCCCAAGCGATTATTCGGCCTGAGCACCAAAGCCAAACATTACTTTCATCAGGTTAACTATCAGGATGGGGATTATTTGATGTTCGGCCCGGAAACTCGAGGTCTGCCCAATCATATCTTAGATGACATGGGGGAACATCTGCTGAGAATCCCAATGCGGCCCGATAGTCGCAGTTTGAATCTTTCCAATACCGTGGCTATTGTAACTTACGAAGTGTTGCGACAGGGAGATTTTGAGGGGTTTCTGTAAGGATTGATATGCCTTTATTGGATATAGGCTCTGCAAGTTATTTTGCAATTGCCTTTTTAGCTTATCTGATAGTTAACGTTTATCTCTTACGCCACGCTCATCATTTAAACGACCTCCCTTTTATGGGCATAAAATGGTGGCCTATTGGGGTATTTTTGAGCTTTAAATTAGCACTGGCAATTTTTTATACTATCTTGATAAAAGCTAAAAGCCATCCATTTGTCTTTTTGACAATCTGCGGCTCTATCAACTTAATATCCGTATTTAATTTTGAGGGGGTTATTGTATTTCTTTCTCTTGAATAACAGCTAATTACTCCAACCCTTCTGATTTAAGGTCGCGAGTCAAAAGCTCATGGGCTGCCTGACGGGCATCGACCCCTTCATAAATAATGCGGTAGATAGCATCACTGATAGGCATTTCAACACCGAGACGCTCAGCCAGCATCTTTACCTCCTTGGCATTGCGAACCCCCTCAACCACCTGGCCAATAGCATGCTCAGCCTCATCGCGACTGGCCCCTTTTCCCAGGGCTAAACCAAAGCGACGGTTGCGTGATTGATTATCGGTACAGGTTAACACCAGATCGCCCATTCCGGCCATTCCGTTGAAGGTTTCTGGCTTACCGCCCGCCGCTACTCCTAAACGAGTCATTTCAACGAGACCACGAGTAATCAGAGCGGTTCGTGCATTAGCACCATACCCCAGTCCATCTGCAATACCGGCGCCAATGGCTACAACATTTTTAACCGCTCCCCCCACTTGCACACCGACAATATCATCGCTGGTATAGACCCTAAAGCGGTCGTTATGTAGGGCCAAAGCTAATTGTTCTGCAAAGTCATTATTATTTGCCGCAAGAGTAATAGCGGTAGGCATACCAATAGCCATTTCTTTAGCAAATGTTGGACCAGATAAAATGGCGTGTGGCATCGCATCGCCTAAAATATTTATCAGCACATTACCTAGTAAATCGCCGCTCTCTGGATCAAGACCTTTACTAGCCCATACCAGTTTGCTGTCTTGATCAACATAAGGCTTGATCAGATGAAGGGTATCGCGAAACGCATGACTGGGAACTGCAACCAAAATGATGGGGTGTCCACTCAAGGCGACATCCATCTGCTCGGTGACTAATAAGTTATCGGGGAAAGAAACATCGGGAAGATATTTTGAATTCTGTTTTGCCTGCTGCATTTCTGCAACGTGCTCAGAATTACGAGCCCACAACTGAACCCTGTGGCCGTTGCGGGCAAGCAAAACTGCCAATGCGGTTCCGTAAGAACCAGCTCCAAGAACCGCAAAGGAGAGTTGAGCAGACATTAAGCGTTTGCTTCGCCTTGACCTGCTTGCTGTTGCTTGGCTTGTTGCATAGCTTGCTCAAACAAAGCATTAAAGTTAATCGGTTGCAAGGTAAAGCGAGGGAAGCCACCACGTGCGATCGTTTCAGAAATTGCTTCACGCACGTATGGAAGTAACTGCTCACAGCAGAAAGTTCTTAACATACGATTTCTGACTTCGTCTTCCATTCCCTTAATACCAAAGACACCACCATACTTTACTTCAGTGATGTAGGCAGTTTTCTCACCATTTTTGGCGGTTACCGTTACTTGCAACTCAACTTCATAGCTGTCGTTATCTAAATCTTTAACTTTATTGTTAAGATTCACATCCAAGCTTGGCTTGTATTCCTCTAAAAAAATCTCTGGTGAATTTGGAGCTTCAAAAGAAACATCTTTTGCATAGACTGACTGGATTACAAGCTGCGCACCTTCTGGAGTATCAACTGCTTGTTCACCATTATTTCCAATGTTTTGATCTTGCTCTGCCATAATATTCTCTCTTAATGTTAATTCGTATTAATTATTGTCCTGCAACAGTGGCAATAACTCACCCTTGCGGTGTAATGCATACAGGTCATCACAGCCACCGATTGCACCTTCTTTGATAATGATTTGAGGAACTGTGTAACCTCCGGTAAGAGATTCCATATGAGCTCGCAGCTCCGGGTCTCCATCCACAGGAATTTCTTTATATTCAACCTGTAATTCATCTAATAACGCTTTCGCTCTGACACAGAATGGACAGTAACGAGTGGTGTAAATGGTTACTTGTGACATCTTAGCTCTCAAATATTGTCGAATGTTTTAGCTTAGCCTTTTGCTAAAGGCAAGCTTTCTGTAGTCCAGGACTGGATTCCACCTTTTAGCTTATGTACTTCGGAGAACCCGTTTTTCCTGAGTTGCATTGCAGCGCTACCTGCTTGCACGCCCGCGTTACAGACCATAATGATGGGGGTCTCTTTATGTTTTTCAAGGTCCTTCATACGATCCTTGAGCTTGCCAAAAGGGATATTAATAGAACCCGGAATATGCCCCTTGTTGAAATCCGCAATAGCTCGCAGGTCGACGACCACGGCATTCTGTTTATTGATCATCTGTGTCATGACTAATGGCGTCAATGACTTAGAGCCACTGGTTGCGGTTTTAATCAAGCTAATAATTATTAGTACGGCGAATGCCAGCCAGGCAGTACCCAAAATAGGATGATTACCGTAAAACTCGAGTAGTTGTTGCATCTGCTGATAAGCCTTTGGATTTCACAAAATAGAGACAGCGCATTATACACAAAACAGCGCCAAGGCCTAGATCCCATAGAGTCCTGTAGCCAAAATATCACTATTTTAAGACAAGAACGGAGGCTTCAGCCTCCGTAATTTATGAACAGTTTATGAGCAGTAAAAAGTCTCTAAACATCGGAATTGACGGCTTCAACCTTCAAGGTCGCCCCTTCAAAGCCAATAACTTTGACCTTGTGCCCTTCGCCTAAATCAGGGCCCTCGACGCGCCAGTAGGAGTCACCTACCTTAACCTTACCCACGCCATTCACAATCGCATTGCTTAAGTTAAACTCTCGTCCGACCAATGACTTACTGCGCTGATTTAAATAACCTGAGTCATCATCCTGATCGAGCTTGTGCTTCTTGGCGTATAGCTTCCATAAAAGTAGACTGGCGACCGATATCAATGAAAAAACAAGCCACTGAATCTCAGGAGGCATCAGCCCCGGAATTAGTAATTGTAAAACACCGACCACCAGCGCTCCCACCCCAAACCAGAGCATAATAGCGCCTGGCGCAAACATCTCCAGGATCAACAGCACCAGCCCAAACACCAGCCAGTGCCAATATTCAATTTGCTGGAAAAACTCCATAACTACCCCTTGTTTTTGTCGAATGTCTCTTTAGCAATCTCAGCAATACCCGCTATCGAGCCAATTACTGAAGATGCTTCCAGAGGCAACATTAATAATTTCTGGTTATCAGAGGTTGCTATTTTTGCCAGCGCATCCACGTATTTTTGTGCAACAAAATAGTTAATCGCCTGCACATTGCCTTCAGCAATTGCTTTTGACACCATTTGCGTTGCATTGGCTTCCGCTTCAGCCTGACGCTCACGTGCTTCCGCTTCACGGAAGGCAGCTTCTTTTTCCCCTTCCGCTCGAAGGATTGACGATTGCTTCATACCCTCCGCTTCCAAAATTTCTGACTGCTTGGTTCCCTCAGCATCAAGGATTTGAGCTCGCTTTAAACGTTCTGCTTTCATCTGTTGCGCCATCGCATCAACCAGATCTCGTGGTGGTAAAATGTCTTTAATCTCTATACGAGTCACTTTCACACCCCAAGGATTGGTTGCTTCATCAACAATGGTCAAAATTCGCGCATTGATTTCATCACGCTTCGACAGCATCCAATCCAGATCCATACTACCCAAGACAGTACGAATGTTAGTTTGCACCAGATTCTGCATAGCACGAGGCAATTCATTCACTTCATAGGTCGCTTTAATCGGGTCGATCACCTGGAAGAAGCACACTGCATCAATCGTGACAGTCGCGTTATCCTGTGAAATGACCTGTTGTGCAGGGATATCCAGTACCTGCTCTTTCATATTGACCGTTGCGCCGATTTTATCGACCACAGGCACAATCAAGTGCAAACCTGGCGACAAGGTTTTACGATACTTCCCAAAACGCTCAACGGTATATTCAAAGCCCTGAACCACCGTTTTAACGCCGGAAAATAAAAGAAATACAACGAACAACACCAATACAATTGTAATTATTAGACCTGCTTCCATCACTCATCCTCTTTATTTATTGGAATAATTAAAGGATTAACTATAGGGAGTTTTTTACAATGAAATCAATTGTTTTTATGTAATTAAGTTTATCTTTTCGCACCCGCTGGTCTAGCAACCAGCCAAAAGGTACAATAGCGCCATCGTTAGTAAGCTAAATTAAAAACCCATGAGCAATGCGCCAAAACCTATGGCCCTAATCATCCTTGATGGTTGGGGTTACAGCGAAGATCCAACTGATAATGCCATCATGGCAGCCAACACACCGAACTGGGATAAATATTGGCAACAATATAGCCATACCTTGATTTCAGGCTCTGGTACCGACGTCGGTCTACCCGAGGGTCAAATGGGCAACTCCGAAGTGGGTCACTTAAACCTAGGCGCAGGCCGGGTGGTTTATCAGGATTACACCCGTATCAGCAAAGCGATTGTGGATGGTGACTTTTTCGAAAACCAAGCCTTAGTAAGCGCAATAGATAAAGCAGTTGCCCACAATAAAGCCGTGCATTTAATGGGTTTGCTCTCTCTAGGAGGTGTACACAGCCACGAAGAGCATTTTCATGCCGCACTCAAACTTTGTCACCAGCGTGGCGCTAAGCAGGTTTATATTCATGCCTTTCTGGATGGCCGTGATATGCCGCCGAGAAGTGCAGAAGCCAGCTTGCAATTGATGCAGCAAGTTTGCGAGCAGCAGGGCGTGGGGCGTATAGCCAGTATCATTGGCCGTTACTTTGCTATGGATCGCGACAATCGTTGGGAACGAATCCAAGCAGCCTATGAGATGCTGACCGAAGGCAAAGCCACTTATCATGCGGATGATGCAGTCTCGGGCTTACAAGCGGCTTATGCGCGTGATGAAAATGATGAATTTGTAAATGCCACCACCATCGGTGAACCTGCAGCTATAGAAGATGGCGACAGCATCATTTTCATGAACTACCGTGCGGACCGGGCGCGCCAGTTAAGCAAAACTTTTGTCAATGATGACTTTGATGGCTTCTCTCGCAATGCTCGTCCACAACTAGCAGACTTTGTCATGCTCACCGAATATGCTTCCGACATAGCTGCAAGCGTCGCCTATCCTCCGATTGCTATGACCAATGTACTAGGTGAGCACCTGATGAAGCTCGGCAAGAAACAGTTACGCATTGCAGAAACTGAAAAATATGCCCACGTGACTTTCTTCTTTAATGGTGGCCGCGAAGAACCTTTTACTGGTGAAGTTCGAAAGCTCATACCCTCACCGCAGGTAGCAACTTATGACCTGCAACCAGAAATGAATGCCGCTCTGGTCACGAACCATTTAGTTGAAGTTATCGAAAACCAAAGTTTTGATGTGATTGTCTGCAACTTTGCCAATCCGGACATGGTAGGCCATACCGGAAACTTCGACGCCACTGTGAAAGCCATCGAAGCGTTGGACGTGTGCATTGGTCGCATTGTCGAAGCGCTGGAAAAAGTTGGTGGTGAAGCCCTAATTACCGCTGACCATGGCAATGCTGAGAAAATGGCAGATGCCTCAACTGGGCAAGCTCATACAGCACACACCAATGAACCGGTGCCATTACTTTATGTTGGTCGCAAAGCAACTGTTAAGATTCGCGATGGAGTCCTCTCGGACCTGGCACCAACCATGTTAAGCTTGATGGAGTTACCCATTCCTGAAGAAATGACGGGGCGTCCTATTTTTGAAGTTAACTGATTACCGGGTTCACTCTTTTCTCAAATCGGCACCACAGTTACTACTGTTGGTGCTCGCATTGCTATTGTCACCTTCGGGGCATACCGCTCAGAATCAAGAGCAAGCAGAACAAGAACTGCAACAGTTAAAACAGGTCATTGGACAACTCCAAAAGCGTTTAGCCGAAAACCGCAGTCAGCAAAGTGACACTGAAAAAGCCATCCAGGCTATTGACGTTAAGCTGTCTTCCGTCAGCAAGAAACTACGTGACACCCAAAATAAAATCACACACAACAAAAGACAGCTTGATCAACTAAAAAAACAGAAAACTGAAAAAAACATCCTCAAAGAACAACAAAGAAAGCAGCTTTCTTCTCAACTACGCAGCGCCCATATCGCCGGTCAAGAAGAATATATTAAGCTTCTTTTGAATCAGGAAGATCCTGCGAAGATTTCCCGTATGTTACAATATTACCGCTATCTTAATGAGGCTCGTATTCGTGACATTGAGGCATTACAAAAAACCCTGCAAGAACTGCAAGATGTCGAGCAAAAAATCAACACCACCACATTAGAATTAACAGAGCTTGAAGCAAGACAAAAGCAACAAGTGACCCAACAGCTTTCATTAAAATCTCAACAGACTGCAGCTTTACAGGAACTCAAAGAAGAATACCAAAACCAAAATTCTCGCTTGGCGCAACTAAGAAAAGATGAGCAAGAACTACAAAGCATCATTTCATCATTGCAACAAACGCTCGAGGAATTTGCACCCAAACAATCTCTTAAAGGATTGGCTAAACATAAGAATAAATTGAACTGGCCTGTTAAAGGGACGATCGAACACCGCTTTGGAAGTAATAAATTCGAAAATAAAGTGCAATGGAATGGCATTGTTATTAGTGCATCTTCCGGACAAAATGTGCACTCTATTCACAATGGACAAGTCGTTTTTGCAGATTGGTTGCGCGGGTTTGGACTAATGGTTATTATCGACCATGGCCAAGGCTATCTATCTCTTTATGGACAAAATGAAAGCCTGCTTAAATCCACTGGGGATTGGGTTGAAGCTGGAGAGCCTGTAGCAACCGTAGGTAGAAGCGGAGGCAGTTCCGAGCCAGGTTTATATTTTGAAATCCGTTACCAGGGTAAACCGCAAAATCCACTAGGCTGGATTAAATAATTCTATGAAGAATTCTGAGGGAATATTATGAAGCGCATGGCATATTGTTTTGTCTTATGGTTGATGGCCTTACCAATAGCAGGCCTGGCAGAGCATCCCAATGCCCAAGCTCCAGCGCAGGAAGCCCCACCTGAAAATGCCATAGAAACTCTTCCTTTGGATGAATTGGCAGCACTGGCCGACGTCTATGGTGAAATCAAAAAGTCTTATGTTCATGAGCTAACCGATAAGCAAATTCTTGATGGTGCCATTCGCGGCATGCTGCATAACCTTGACCCCTATTCTAGCTTCCTCAATGCCGATGAGTTTGCTCAACTCGAAGAAAGTGCCACTGGTGACTATGCGGGTATCGGTATCGAAGCTGTTCACTTACCGGAAGGTATTAAAGTGATGGCCATTGTTGATGAGTCTCCAGCAAAAGCATCAGGGCTTGAAGTCAATGATATAATTACTGAGATTGATGGAAGACCAGCCCAGGGAATGTCAGATGTTGAAGGCTCAGAACTTATGCGTGGCCCACCAGGCAGTAAAGTCACACTGGTTGTTATCAAGGCCGCTGACAATAAAACTCAAACCATGACCATTACTCGTCAAATTATCCATACCACCAGCGTACGATATCAATTGCTTGAACAAGGTATAGGTTATGCCCACATTAACGAATTTCAGATACGTTCAGCCAACGACCTCAGTAAAGCTATCGCTACTCTGGAAAAAAACTATAAAGGCTCACTCTCTGGTTTTATTCTAGATTTACGCAACAACCCCGGGGGGTTATTAGATGGTGCCATTGAAGTCAGCGACCTGTTTTTAGATGGTGGCGTGATTGTTTCAACTAAAGGTCGCTTACCCGAAGGTAATGAATCTTATACCGCAACTTCCGGCGACATTTTACGAAGCAAGCCAATGGCAGTATTAATCAATGGTGGCTCTGCTTCGGCTTCAGAAATTGTTGCGGGTGCACTCAAAGATCATCACCGGGCCATCATCATAGGCACCCAATCTTATGGCAAAGCCATGGTGCAAACCATATTACCGATCCACGGTGGTAATGCTGTCAAGCTGACCACCTCCTTGTATTACACCCCCGACGGTAAATCGATACAGGGTTCTGGCATCACTCCCGATATTACGGTTGAGTTTGAGCCCCTAAAAACCTCTCAAGAGAGTCCAACCTCTACCCGAGCTGGCGATGTTCTGAATAACTATAAGCAGGATAATCAGGTGATGGAAGCCTTAAACCAACTTCTCAGAACAAGCAACACCACAAACCTCTGAAGAAGTGCTCTTTAATACCATTTTATCCCTAAGCTGTTGTTTTCTGAATATAATCCAACTGGACCAACCCAGTTAATATCAAAGTCAAAGCTATTAAATAACACAACTCTACAGAGTAACCATTTACATTGAACGTTGATTTGTTCATATTAAATACAGCGTAGATAATTTAACATTGTTTCAATATTCACCCTGGAGAATATCAATGCAGCTTATTCGTGGCACTTTATTAATGGCTAGCTTCGCATTCCTGACTGCCTGTAGCAGTGATAGTAGCGATGATTCAAGCCCTCCTCCTTCAGGACCTGCACCTGAAAAAGTCACAGTTTCAGGCACTATCACTTACGATAATGTTCCGCACAACACTTTAACCAATGGACTCGATTACAACAGTGCTACTCAGGATCCGGTTCGAGGTGCAACTATTCAGGCGCTCCAGGGAAGCAGCGTGATTGCAACATCAAAAACTGATGAAAATGGTGATTATAGCTTCGAGTTGAACTCCAATACCGACGTCAAGATCCGTGTGCGGGCTGAGTTAACTCAATCAGGCACTCCCGGCTGGAACACTAAAGTAATCGACAATACCAGCAGTGGCGCCATTTATGTTCTCGACTCAGCCATTTTTACAACAGGTACCGCCGATCAAACCAGAAACCTTAACGCAGCCTCCGGCTGGAGCGGTAGTAGCTATACTTCGACCCGTGCTGCAGCTCCTTTCCATATTCTCGATCGTGTCTACGACACCATCAAGAAATTAGAAGCTGTAGACAGCTCAATAATATTACCAGCCCTTAATATCAACTGGAGCATCAACAATGTAGCCCAATCTGGTGATATTTCTCAGGGCCAAATTGGTACTTCCTATTATAGTAATGGCCAGATCTACCTGCTTGGGGCCGCTAACAGTGATACCGATGAATATGATGGTCACGTCATTATTCACGAGTGGGGGCATTATTTTGAAGATAACTTAGCCCGCTCCGATAGTATTGGCGGCTCGCATGCGGGGGGCGATCGACTGGATATGCGTGTTGCTTTCGGAGAGGGTTTTGGTAATGCCTGGGCGGGTATTATCACTGACGATCCCTACTATCGAGATTCTTTTGGCTCTAGCCAAGCACAAGGCTTTTCCATCAATGTTGAAAATAACAATGTTTCAAACAAAGGGTGGTTTAGCGAAGGTTCTGTGCAGGCTATTCTGTATGATATTTATGACGGCCTGAATGATGATACGACTAGCATTGGCCTGCTCCCTATTTATGAAGTTCTAACCAGCGAACAAAAAGACAGCGAAGCGTTTACCAGTATTTTTAGTTTCATTACTTACCTTAAAGATAATAACGCTGCTCAGGTAGCGCAAATCAATAGCCTTATCAATGGGCAGAATATTGTCACTAATATAGATATTTGGGGCAGCAACGAAACCAACAATGGCGGCGATTCTACCAATCTTCCTGTTTACGTCACGTTGGTACCTGATAACTCTGCGACAGAGGTCTGTACCAACACCACTAATGGTAGCGACAGAAACAAGCTGGGGAATCACAGATTTTTACGATTGAATATTTCAACATCTGGTAGCTATACCCTGCGATTAACACCAAGCGGGCTTAATGATTTGGATGCCTATATCTACTTGCAAGGATCCCTGGTGGCCTATAACCAAGACTTTGGAACAGGTATCGTCAATGTAACTACCAATCTGCAGTCAGGCACTTATGTTGCCGATACTTTAGCCTATGACTCAAGCGGCTCCAATGTCGTCGGTACTTGCTATGACGTTCAACTTATTAGTAATTAACAACTATTTAAGGCTCGCATTATGAAACTACTTATGATGACATTAACGATTGCTGGTAGCTTGGCATTTAGTGCTCTGTCCCTATCTGCCTGCGCCAGCCAAACTGAAACCAGCAAACCTAAGCAGACTTATCAAAGTCCAGGTAAACCTGGTCCTAAAGTCACCATCACTTATCAAGTCAGCAAACATCGTGTAGCAGTCGGGGAAGCCGTGCAGATTCACCTATCGGCCAGTGACAACTCAGAAGATGTTATTGCGCGATTACAAACAACGGATAACTTACTATTATCCGGAAATTCACAAATGACTTTCAAGGCTAACAAACAAGCTCAACAACCTGAAGAGCAGATTATTACGGTTATTCCACAAACTGAAGGTATCCACCTGATCACAATATTTGCTAAGGAACTTTCTATTTCTCACGAGAAACCCATTGCTATTCAAATTGTGGCGGGTAACAAACCGATCAATGAGTATTTAGAAATTAATGGTACGTTAGAGCAGCAAGACGATGGCGAAACTGTTATCTCTATGCCAGCTGAAGAAAGATAATCTGATACTCTAGTTTCTTGTCCCATAAACCAAAACAGCGAGCTTTTGCTCGCTGTTTTTTTGTCTGACTTTTTTATGCTTTAGCTAAATAATCTTTCAATAAATAAAGCGCTGCAATACTGCGCGCTTCACTGAACTCTTCAATCTCTAGCAGCCTATCCATTTCACTGATTTTCCACTCTACCACTTCAATTGGCTCAGGCTCATCTCCTTCCAGTTTGCTGGGATATAAATCTTGTGCTACCACAATATCCATTTGATGGCTTAAGTAACCAGGCGCCAAGCTTACTTTCCGCAATACTTTAAGTTGGTTTGCCGCATAGCCAACCTCTTCCTGTAGTTCGCGATTAGCCGCTTGCACACTACTTTCGCCAGCATCCACAAGCCCCTTGGGAAAGGCTAGTTCATACCGCTCTACTCCAGCGGCGTACTCTTTAATTAACAACATGGTGTCACTATTAAGAAGTGGTAATATCATCACCGCGCCATGCTTACCTGCTTTGAGACGCTCATAAATCCGGTACACGCCATTGGAGAACTCAAGCTCCATTTCTTCCACGCCAAAGATTCTGGTTTGAGCAATTAATTTGGTCTGTTTAATCTTAGGGGGTTGACGCATATTTAGTTTATCCAATTATTTCGTTGAGCTGATTAATATTCGGGAATTTGAGGCTATCTTTAACCGGTAACGATAAGTCTGGCTGACTTACCGATAAAAGTAGTTTAACGCCGGATTGTTGCGCTACGGTTAAAATCTCCTCAGAGTCATCGACAAATAGACATTTATCTAGCGGTACTTTAATTTCTCGCTGTAAACGCGTCCAAAAATCAGGGGACTCCTTAGGCCGAGAAAATTGATGAGAAGAGTAAATATCATCAAAGTATTTTGCGATTAAAACACGATCCATTTTTACAGCTAAAGTATCAGGGTGAGCATTGGTGACCAAAACTAATCGCTTATTATAAGCTTTTGCTTTATTCAAGAACTCAACCGTTCCAGGACGAATGGCAATATTATGGGCGAAATTATATTTGTGCTTAATGATATCTATCCCTAATTGCTGACTCCAAAAATCAGTACAGTACCACTCAAGAGTGCCCTTATACTCATGGTACAAATCAAACAGTTCTTTTTGCGCCGCACCAAGCTCTATTTCAAGTTTATCAGCATAAAGCTTAGGTACTTGCCTTAACCAAAAGTCATTATCAAAAGCCAAATCCAAGAGGGTGCCATCCATGTCTAGCAATATGGCATCCAGATCATCCCATTGCTCTTTTGTTAAGGCAGGCGACCATTCCACTTGATAAATATCCTATTGTTTTCTGTACGACCCAACTGGGTTAACCACTCTTTAATGTTGGAAGGAATATCAGTTTTTGTGCTGACATTTAACTGATATTGCTTATCAAAGCCGACTTCAAGCGTACCCTTCAGATCCAGCATGCCAGGATTATCGGTTATAGTCAGTAATGCACGGCCATCATCAGTTCGCTCAATAGTGTAATAAATATCACCCAGTTCCAGAACAGAGTTTGGATATCCAACAACAGCACTTTGCCATCGACCATTAACGTCTAAAGCATGAAGCTCATTGGCAGCCAATGTCACAGTATTGATTTGTCCAATAAACCGGCCTGACAGTTCGGTGATTGGCATCTTAATCCAATCCAGCAACATTGAAGTCTCAAGCTGATAGCCGGTATTTTCGATGCTAACTTGCTCACTGTTAAGTGCGACACTACCTTCCAACCTGACGTTTTGATCATTGATACGTATATCAGAACTGACATTTCCAAACAGCAGGTGCCAGAAACTGGTTTCGATTGAAATATCTTCTATTGCCTGGCCCTGAACAGTAATGGACTGTAGCTCAGTATTCCAGAGTGTTCCCGATGGGCCATTAATTGCCACTTGAGACAGGTTTTGTGTAACCCAGGGTAATACAACTCTTGCTGGAGCGAGTATCACCAGGAAGACAATAAGTAGCAATAATCCTAATGTGGTACCTAGTATGACTTTTTTCATGAAGCTTTGATCAATTTTATCGAGGCATCCACTTTACCTACTGCATCCTTTTTGGAAACTCTTAATGTATCAACCACTAACCCTCGGTCTTGCTCTAATAATGAAATCCAGCGGAGCAGTTGATCAAACTCTACATTATCCAATCTTAGCTGAATCTCTTTGTTTCGCTCACGCTCTTCAATTCTTGAAAAACTTAAGCCAAAACTTTTCGCAGTCTGATTAACCAACTGATTCAGTGAAATATTTTCATTGTTCACTTTTGCAGGACCTGCACTTTTAATCGCAGCAACTTGCTTTTGTACAGTTGCAAGCTGGTTTTCATAGTAACTCAAGTCATCATTTAAACTGGTAAAGTAACTTCTCATTGGCAACACAATGATTAAAAATAGCAATAAAATTGCCAGTGACAAACCAAGCGCAATAACCATAGTTTGTTCTCGCTGTTGAAGTCCTGAATACCAGGTTTTTAGTGCGCTCATTGTTTCACCCCCACAGCAATTCTAGCAGACCAGACACCACCATTTTCTGATGCGTTACGCATCTCAACCTGCACCCCAGAAGATTCCAGCTTGTTTTGTGCTGCTGTTAAGATCGCATAATCACTCGCCTCAACATCAAAGCTTAATTGTGCCTGACTCGACAAATATTCAAGTTGCGACACCTTGATTAATTGAGGATTAATTGCGGCCAAAGACTTATCTAGTAACAACATAAAACTATTGGTAGAGGCAGCATCGCCCCCCAATGTGGAGAAGCGGTTTGAAACCTGCATTAATCCTGTATTGACATCATTCACGTTAGGAAAGACTTCTTGAACACTGGCGATCAGCTGTTGTTCTAAGTTCGCCCTCTGGGTACTTAAAACAATTATTTGACTGACCAGATAAATGAGTCCGACTCCAATAAGGCAACTGGCGGCAATCGCGGGAAGTTTCCATTGCCCTAAGTTAACCTGGTTTTTCTTTTGTGATGAAAATTCTTGTTGCAGCAAATTAATGGAGGAGAAACTGAATTGACTGCACAGCCATTCAAAGCTGTCCTCTACTGGCGCCTGCTGTATAGCCAAACCTGATACGCCGGCCAGTAAATCAGTATGTTCATTCGGGCTATAAATACGAATTGCCTGAGATACCGTTTGGCTCTCTTCAAACTGACTTTGCAAATTCCAAGTCATTAAGTCTGCTAACATGTCCACCTCTGTGGACCAATACTCATTGGCGGACTGCCTTACTAAGACAGCATCATCATGTTCCAACAATGACCATGCATCTTCAAATAACGGTAAACATGCTGCGTCAGAAACCACAAAATCAGGCTCTACTGAGGCTTCTTTGAGCTTGTCAATAACACTTGACAGGTAAGCCTTATCAACCACATTAACTGCAATCATGCCATCGCTGTTGACACTGCCTAAGGCAAACAGTTGCTGCTCTACATTATCAAGCACCTGCTCCTCTAATGTATAAGGTACGGCTTTTTCCAATTGCTTACGGTTTCTAGTGGGCGCTTTAACATTAAAACAACGTACTCGACTGGCGGGTAATAGTAATATGACTTCTTGCTGGCTAGCCTGGTCGGCCAGTGCAATCATATCATCCAGTAATAACTCCCCTCGCTCTTTAAGCTTAGGCACGGCTTCTTCATAGGTTAAGAGCCCCCACTCCAACGATTCTTCATCACTTTTTAATCGAATAAATAATCGATCTTTCATTGCTAATCTCCAATGTGGCGTGCAACCACTTCAAATTTAGTGTTAGTTTTCTTTAATAATGATTGCACTTTAGCACTGCCAGTTTGCACCATTGCTGTAGCCGTTAATTGCATATACTGACTATCAAAAACTAATCTACCTCGTCCATCTTGAGATACTTTCCCACTACCCAAAGTCTCAAAAAAACTAGCCTCATCGTAACCGTCTTCCGGCAGTTGTTCTAAAGCTTGTTTAACCGTTGCCAGATCAACGTCCTCTAATAATATCCACACAAGTTCTGCCTGCTCAGGCTTTACCGTATTAACATTAATAGTTCCCTGATCAGTTGGCAACACACAAATATATTCTTTAATGCTGTCGTAAATCTTCGCATTAAACCCCTTAATCACCATCAGTTCACTACTATGTGCTAAATAGGTGTTGCCTGTTCGGTAAGGCTTAGAATATCCAGTATAAGTATAATCTTCCGCACCATCTATTCCACTGGGTTCCAAGTCATCATCAATCCAGTCTCGTACCGCAGCAGCTAGCGCGCTTGGCGAAGACTCACTTTGTTCAATCAAAGGTTCAATCAACTTGGTAAATAACCTCTGTCCAGGTAATTCTTCATTTGCGCCGCTATTAGCTGACTCTTCCACTAACTGCAGACCTCCACCACTATCACCTCGACCATCCTCACCAGCTGGGTCTTCTACTCCTGCTACGGGTTCCATAATAATACTGTTAAGATTAAAGCAACTGTGCATATCCTTAACTGAACCTTCCAGCTGTCCCATGTTTTGCTCAATGGGGAACATCATTGGGCTCTGCGCCCAAGGTTGATTACGATGGACTCTTTCTTGCTTACTTTCTTCGAAATAATTTTGCAATAAACTTTTAGCAAACTCTTCAGCTCCGTACATATATTGGTAGGCTTTGGAGCTGTTAATAATATTTGCAGTGCGACGGTTATTCATGTGCTGATTCGATAAAATATGAATCGCCATAATGCTTAACACAGTAAATATCACCAGCACCGTAATTAGCGCGATCCCATCCTGCCGCTGTGCTTTTAATACTTTATAGGACGTATCAGTAGAGTTTTTTTTCAACTGCATTAACGCCTACCTCCGATATCATCGCCATCTTTTGGTCGACGCTCAGGGTCACCCTGCGGTTCTGTATCATCATCCCTTTCATTAGCCTCGAAGTTAGCTAATGGGAAAAGACGGTAAAGCTCACCATAATCTTCAAGAACGATAGTAATCCTTATGGCTCTTGGCATTGCACCTTTAGTGCCGCGGTCAATAATCCAATCTTCCTTCCAATTATCCTGCTCTAAAAACTCCACCTTAAAATCCGTAACACCGGTTAACATTGTACGAGTAAGTTCTTGCCCTTCCTGAGCCGGATCCACATAAATCCAATGATGCCGTAGTAATTCATCATCAACAAATTCATATTTCAGATGCTGCAACTCACTGCGAGTTAATTTTGCAGGATTTCGCCAACCCGCACGCGTAAACTCCAGATAACTATTGACACTATTGCTTTCGCCAACAATCAGTGGTGAAACATCTCCATACTCGTTCCTACGGGTACGAGGAACTAGATAACGAACATCTTCTTCCAGCTGACGAATCGCCATTTGAACTTCACGCAAACGTTGAATCTGCTTATCATTCGAATCCGACGCTTGTTGTACAAACGTAAAAACCTGCAGAGCACCAGCCACCACAATGCTAAAAACAAACAGCGCCACCAAAATTTCGGTGAGGGTAAAAGCAGACTGTTTTGTGTTCATCACTTTCATCAGCCTTTCTCTTGTTTCCCGACAAAGCCTATCATCGCGTAACTGCCCTGCTCACCCATCAAAATGACTACAGTCACTCTACGCATATTTTCATCGGCGGTATTTTCAACTTGTTGCTCCCAGCGCCATTCTTGCCCCGCATATTCAACCTCACCCTGTTTACGTCCTACCGCGGGCCACTCCTCTTTGAGCTGTAGTTCGGCTAGATGGTTTTGTGCAATATAGCTGGCCAGAGTTCGCTCTTTAGCGTTGCCGATAGCAGTGACACTAGCGGCATACAACCCTGTCAACATGGGGGTAATAAAAATAGCAAATACGGCCAGAGCAATTAATAGCTCTAGCAGACTTAAGCCCTTCTGTTTTTTACTACCCATATTTAATTTCATTGATATCTATCTTCTAACGTGCTCGTTAAAAGGGCTCATCCAGCTCAAGATCCCAGTCATGCCGGTAATGCCCTTCCATAGCGGGTTCAAATTTTAGTTCGCCTAAAAAACTGCCAGTAATTCGATAAAACCTGGCATCATCCCGATCCAGGCCAATAGTAACGGTAAACTCGTTCATTTCACCGCTTGATAGAATAAATATTTGTGGCGGCTCGATTGTTTGGGCTTGCTCATCTTCAGCCTGTTCGGTTTCTGCGTCACCTTTAGCCACCTGTTCATCAGCTGGACTTCCCAGCAGAGCTTCCTGCCCTTCTACATTGACATGCATCTCAATCGGCTCTTCAAGCTCGACATCTTTCAACAGACTATGATCTTGCAAAGGATTCCAACGGGTTCCGTCATACAATAAAAAGCTATAACCATCCTGCTTAACTCGTATGCCAATCTCAACGCCCCGAAGTATCGATTCCTCTTGGGCAATTTGCATCAGACCAAATAACTGATGAGCTTTATTTTTAAGTTTTGCCGCGTCATTATCGGAGAACGCTATGACCGCTACTGAAAGCATAATTCCAGCAATTGCCAACGCTATAAGAATTTCAAGCAGGGTAAACCCTGCTTGAATAGTTGAATGGCGAATAGACCGCTTACTGATTGTCGCGGTTGAAGTTAGCTTCATGTACATTCCAAGGACTGATGTCCATGTTCTCACCATCACCACCAGGGCGACCATCTGAACCTAGCGTATAAAGGTCATAATCGTGGTTGCGACCTGGCTGCATATAAACATACTCACGCTTCCAGGGATCAGTTGGTACTGCACGACTTCCCAGGTACCCATTGCGCGGATAGTTTTGTGGAACTGGATTGGTCGTCGGCTTTTCGATTAATGCGCGTAAGCCCTGCTCTGTGGTTGGATAAAAACCATTCTCAAGCTTATAGTTTTGGAGTGCCATCTCGATGGTGCCTAAGTCTGATTTCAGTTTTTGCAGATTAGCTTTATCAGTATTACCCAATAAGCTTAATGTCACTACAGTGCCCATAATGGCAACGATTGCTAACGCAATCAAAATTTCAGTCAAGGTAAAACCTTTCTGTTTACGTACTATACGTTTCATTTTAACTCCGAAAAAATTGTTAACCGGTTATAGAATTTGTCAGTTCGAAAATTGGCAACATCATTGCCAATACAATAAACATGACCATGCCACCTAATGCCAAAATGATCAGTGGCCCCATAATATTGAGTGCAACGTCGATACTATTTTCAAATAAACTTTCCTGGTTGTCTGAGACCTGCTGCAACATCTGCTCCAGTTCACCACTAGACTCACCGCTGCCTATCATGTGAATCATCATTGGTGGGAAAAGGCCCGCTTGCTGTAACGCCACTTTTAAACTGCTTCCTTCACGAACTTTAATCGCCGCCTCAGCCACCGCCTGTCGCATTTGTAAGTTAGACAACACTTTTCCACCAATATTCATAGCTTCCAACAAAGGCACACCACTCGAATGCAAGATACTTAAAGTACTAGAGAACTGCGCCGTATTCAGGTTGCTTGATAGGCGACCGAAAACAGGCATTTTCAAAATCTTGGCATGCCATCTACGCTTATTGTCCTCATTTCGAAGCCAATATCGGGCTCCGATAAACATCAGTATCAATAATATCAATGCATAGAGCCCATAATTGATGACAAAGTCGCTGATGCCAATCAGAATTTTGGTCAGAGTCGGTAACTCTTGACTCATATGCGTAAACTGTTCAACCACTTTGGGCACCGCAAACACCATCAAACCGGAAACAACACCCACTGCAACGATAATCAAAACCGCAGGGTAAACCATGGCTGCAGATACTTTGGTGTTAATTTTCTGGCGTCGCTCAGTATAATCTGCCAAACGATTAAGAACCTTATCCAGATGACCTGCGCGCTCGCCCGCAGCTACCATTGAACGATACAGTTCGCTAAAAACGTTAGGGAACTCCGCCATGCCATCTGCCAGCGTGTAACCTTCTAAAACTTTGGCCCTGACACCTAAAATAATACTTTTGACTTTGCCTTTATCGGTTTGGTCACCTACCGCTTTGAGCGCTTCCTCAATAGGCAGAGCCGCTTTGACCAGGGTTGCTAGCTGGCGAGTCACCAAGGCAAGATCAGCAACTTTAATGGAAGGCTTAAAGAATCCACCCGAACTTTTTTCTCGCGCTTTTTGCGCATCGCCAATATGAACCACTTCCAGTGGTGTCATATCTTTCTCTCTTAATTGCTGGCGAATTTGGCGGGGGGTGTCTGCTTCGAGAACACCCTTTTTTTGCTTACCACGAGCATCTAGAGCTACATATTCAAACGCGGCCATTAATCCTCCCGCGTAACACGCAACACTTCTTCGACGGTAGTCAGTCCTTCTAAGACTCGTTTACGACCATCTGCTCGAATACTTGGAGTCAACTTACGTGCATGGCGCTCCATATCCTGCTCACTGTTATTATTGTGGATCATGGTACGCATTTGCTCATCAATGATGACCAGTTCATAAATACCTTGTCGACCACGGTAGCCATGATAATTACAGGCTTCACATCCATCAGGATGATAGATAGTTGGAGGACTTGAAGCATCAAAGCCCATTAACTCACATTCTTTTTGATTGGCTTCTGCGGGCTTTTTACACTTGGGACACAATACCCTGACCAGGCGCTGCGCTAGAACACCCAGCAAACTGGTTGATAACAAGAAAGGTTCAACTCCCATATCTTGCATACGAGTCACAGCTCCAACAGCAGTATTGGTGTGTAATGTTGATAACACCAAGTGTCCCGTTAAACTGGCCTGTACGGCAATTTGCGCTGTTTCCAAATCTCGTATCTCACCAACCATCACCACATCCGGATCTTGACGCAGAATAGCACGCAAGCCGCGGGCAAAAGTCATATCCACTTTAGGATTGACCTGAGTTTGTCCGATACCATCGATTAGATATTCAATGGGATCTTCAACGGTTAAAATATTACGCGTAGAATTATTCAGCAGAGAGAGACCGGCATACAAAGTGGTTGTTTTACCAGAGCCTGTCGGGCCGGTTACCAGAATAATGCCATGTGGTTTATGCAATAAATCACTCATAAACTCCATGGTCTTAGGCTCCATGCCTAAATGCGAAAATTCCAACCGTCCAGCTTCTTTGTCTAATAAACGCAGTACCACTCGTTCGCCAAAACTTGAAGGCATGGTTGAAACACGAACGTCTACTGCACGATTAGCAATTCTTAAAGCAATACGCCCATCTTGAGGAATACGTTTCTCGGCAATATCCAACTTGCCCATAACCTTAATACGAGATACTAACAATGGCGCTAGTTTACGATTCGGCTGTAACACCTCGCGTAAAACCCCATCCACTCGAAAGCGAACTGATAAGGTTTTCTCAAAAGTTTCGATATGAATATCCGAAGCGTTCTCTTTGATGGCCTCAGTTAATAATGCATTGATTAACTTAATGATTGGAGCATCGTCTTCTGCTTCGAGCAGATCTTCGGTTTCAGGCAGCTCTTCAGCTAACCGGAACAAGTCCATCTCATCGCCTAAATCTTCCATGGTCTGACGTGCATCGGCGGTTCCTGATTGGTAAAAAGCACTCAAACGACTTTCAAATTCGGACTCATTCAGTTTCTCAATTTTGAATCGATGAGGATAGTGGCGACGAACTTCGAGCAAGGCCTGTGGTGCTGTACCCTCTCGCATAAAGCACTGCATACCGTCATCAGTCCTAATCAAAAAGACCCCATGACGACGAGCAAAACTAAAAGGTAACGGACGAAAGCCTGCATCCTTAGCGGTAGCTTCGGTAACGAAATCTTCGGTACTCTGTTCAGTTGCCATTTGCTCAGCCATTATTTTTCGTCAGCCTCGCCTTCGTCTTCCTGCAGCTCACTGCCGTCTTTCATGTATTGTTCATACGTTGGAGGTAGCACAAGAGCTTCATCATAGGTCGGAAGAACTTCGGCCTCTTCTTCTGGCATCAAGCTGATACCGCGATTAGCCTGTTCAATTTGCTGGGCACGAATATAGCTGTATTTGGCACTGCTTAATTCACGCAATTCTGCATCATCTTTCAAAACGGTCGGATGAATAAAAATCATCAGGTTACGTTTAATTTTCTGTGTACGCTGTGATTTAAAAGCATGACCAAGCACTGGAATATCACCAAGAATAGGCACTTTTTGTGAGCTTTGTTGAATATCATCGTCAATCAAGCCACCTAGAACCACCATACCGCCATCAGGTACTAATACCGACGTTTTCACTTCACGTTTATTGGTCACAACATCAACATTGGTCGAGCCAGCAATCGATGATACTTCTTGCTCAATATCCAAGCGCACATAATTGCCTTCATTAATTTGCGGAGTCAGCTTCAACATTACTCCGACATCCTTACGCTCAACATTCTGAAAAGGATTCGAGTTATTATCACCTAGGGTTGATCCGGTGATGATTGGGATTTCCTGACCAGATTTAAAAATAGCTTCCACATTATCCAATGTCGTAACACTTGGACGTGACAAGGTATTTGAGTCAGTAACGCCTTCTAGCGCGCGAATGAAAGCCCCCCAGCTAAAGCCATCGGGTCTAATGCGTGCAACGCCTAAACCAAGGCCTTGCATACCGCCTAAAACTTCAGCCAGTGCAGCACCGTTATCACCGCCGACACGTCTAGTTTCGGTTCCGGTAATCTCGCCAGTTTCAGGATCTCGAGTAAAAACTTCTTCTTCTGTACCACGAGCTGAAATAGCTCCGGCTGCTACATTACCAATACCCGCTCCTGTATTAGTGAAGTTCACCACACCACCAGGGGCGCTTCCGCCATCTGGAGAGAATAGCCATTGAATACCCAGCTCTTTAGCTTTGTTATCTGAAATCTCGACGATAATCGCTTCAACATGTACCTGCTTACGACGAATATCAAGTGCACGGATCACTGAGTCAAACTCACGCATAATATCTGGTGGAGCGGTCAAGACTAATGCATTAGTTTCTTCGTGGGATTGAATACTATATAAGGAACGCTGTGCTGCTACGGCACCACCAGTGCCTGCACCACCACGGCCCGAAGCTGCAGCTTCTTCTTTCTGTTTGATTTCCCCAATACCGGATAAAACCTCTGCCACCTGCTCAGATTTTGCATATTTTAAAAATACGGTTTTGGTATTACCCATAGAGTTCAATGGCCGATCCAAACTTCCAATCAATGCTCTAAGACGAACACGTTGACGATCATTTGCACTCAACAAAATACTGTTTGTTCTTTCGTCGGCGACATAACGCGGCTCCTGTATTTCGTTGCCCTGCTGCTGTCGACCACTACGATTTAAACTTTCAAGAATTCGTACAATTTCACTAGCTGATGCATGCTCAAGCGGAATCACTTCAATTTCTTCATCATTCGCTTTGTCGGTGCGGTCGATAATTTCAGTAATACGACGAACATTCGATGCCGAGTCATGAAGAATTAAAGTGTTAGTTCCTTGTACTGCAAATAAATGACCAGAAGTAGGTGACACTAGTGGTCGCAACACATTCATGATTTGTTGTGCATCGACATTCTGCACTGGTATAACTTGAGTAATATAACGATCACCATAGTCGCCTAGATTCTCAACATTGACCGGTGAATATTCCGAACGTGCCTGCTGATCCGGGACGATTTTTACCACGCCGTTGGACTCAATGGCCTGAAACTTATGAACCTGCAATGCTGACACGAAAATGTTATAGATCTGTTCTTTAGTGTAATCAACACTGCCGGCAGTAATAATCGTCACCTTTAGACCTTTAACTCGAGGGTCAACAATCATCGTTTTACCGGTGATCTTGGCGACCGTTTCAACTACCTCACGAATATCGGCATCTCGAACATTTAATCTTTCGGCATTAGCACTAAATGAAGATAGCAACAAACCTGCAGCACAAAGTGCCATGGTCACGCTGTTACCAAACTGCTTCATTCGGACTTTCTTGAGTGTCTGTATCATTGGATTCTTCTCTCATTTGGATCTGGCTTTTGCTGCGATTGCAGCTCAGACAAACCCAGCAATAGTGTTACGGGCTGTCCATCTCTCTCAATTGTTATCTCCAGCGATTCGGCACTGGTGAGCTCGTTAGCTATTCCCAACAAGCCTTGTTCGTTAAGTTGCGTTCCATTAACAGATTTAATAACGTCATTTCGTCTTAAACCCAAGCGAGCAAACATCCTCGGGTCAGAACCAGGGGCCACTTTATACCCAGAGACCACGCCACTGTCATCAACCACCGGCTCAAACTTGGCTAAATCCCCAAGTGACTGAGGATCGGTAAACAGCTTATCCTTCATTTCTACAAGCTCACTGGTCAATCGGCTATCACGACGCTTATCAATTGTTCGTTCTGGTTCTCTAACCTCATCGGATTTAATGGTCTTTTCGCTATTGGATAAAACTTGCTGATTTAACTGCTCCTCAAGAGTCAAGGTTTCCAGTCGACCATTATTCTTTAAGATGACTTGCAAGGTTTCAACTTTGTGCAAAACAACGTTACCGCTTACTTCCAGTTTATCGTTCATGAAATAAGCTTTTTCATCACGACCATTGGCCTGAATAATAGCGCTGGATAGTTCGGCTTGATTGGAAACATAGGTGCCGAGCAGCTTCAGGTTCAAACGAGTTTCTTCTGCCTGAACCGCTTCTTCTTCGACTTTTCCCGCCTCGCCAAAGACATGCAAAGACACCAGCCTGTTGACATCAACAGCTGATCGATTAGATTGTTGGGGTTTGATTTCAGCAACAGCCTTTGTTTGCGGTGGCGGTTGAAAATAACCAATCCACAACCATACTAGCTTTGCAATTATGTATAAGGTCAGCACAGTCAGTAAGACCGCTAAAACCTGCGCAATCAATCTACCCCGTTGTTGCACAAATTGGCTTATTTTATGAGTTATAGGATTCATGAGTTACAGTTGTCACGAAAAGTCGCATTGTTCCCTCGTAATTGTTCGGCATCCTTCCTGAAGATCGCCTATAATCGAAATACTCCCACGCAAGGGCTGAGAAAGCAAGCAAGATACTGTAAAGAACAGTAAGGTTCAAGATGGCAGTTGACATTTATATCAGATTAGACAAATGGCTGTGGGCAGCTCGATTTTTTAAGACTCGGGCACTCGCAAAAGCAGCCATCGAAGGCGGAAAGGTTCACTGTGACGGTGTTCGTGGCAAGGCTAGTCGTCAGGTTCAATTAGGAATGTCTATAAAAATCCGGCAGGGTTTTGCCGAGAAAACAGTTATCGTGGAAGGATTATCAGAACAGCGGGGGCCAGCCAAAGAGGCTCAACGTCTTTACACCGAGACCGAACAAAGCATTCAAAAGCGCGAAGAGCTTGCCGTGCAACGTAAATCCATGCCGCATTCTGACCACAAGCCAGATAAAAAACAACGCCGCCAAATCCACCGCTTTTTGCGACAGCAAGATCAAGACTAACAATTCTGCGCTGAAATACTTAAACAGCCCCATTAATTCAAGAGAATGATTAGAGAGAACCAATGTCAGACCTAATTCAACGATTTACCTTTGCAGATCTTCCCGTTCGTGGCGAAATCATCAGTTTAGAACATAGTTTTCATACTATTTGCGACCAGCACCAATATTCACATACTCTGCGTCACCTACTGGGTGAAGCCTTGGCTGCCACTGCTTTAATGGCCGACATTATCAAAATCGAAGGCAAGGTATCGCTGCAGTTGCAAAGCCCTTCCCAAGTCAAATTGCTAGTGACCGAATGTAATAACAATGGTCACATTCGAGGTGTCATGCATCCCCTGGATCCTGATGTCACCCATTATAACTTCAAGGGATGGACAGAAGGTGGCACCTTGGCCATTACGATAGAGCCTGAGCAGGGGCACCGGTATCAGGGTATTGTTTCGTTGGAAAAAGACAGCTTCTCAGAATGCCTTGAAGACTACTTTACCAGCTCTGAGCAATTGCCGACCTATCTCAAGCTGTATGTTGGGAAAGAACGGATCACCGGTATCTTTCTACAAGCTATGCCAGATAGCGATAATCAGGGACAAGACAATAAAACCGCTTTCGAACACGTTACCACCTTAGCTGAAACCATAACCGATGAAGAGGCTTTGACTCTATCACACCACGATCTGCTATTTCGTCTATATCACCAGGATAAAGTGACGTTGTATGACGAGAAATCCATCAAATTTCAATGTAGCTGCTCGCGTGAGCGCAACGAACGAGCGCTTCTGACTATCGAACCACAGGAATTGATTCAATTAGCAGAAGAGCATAATGGTCAAATAGAGCTAGTCTGTGACTTTTGCAGTAAAAAGGAAGTTTTCACTCAACAACAACTGGCTGAGCTAATCACCACCAACCAAGGGACTGGAGCAATTAACTAGCGCATCAGTAACGCATCAATGAATCGGAATTTCTAGGCGCGCTTCCAACCCCTTCTCGGCACGGTTATGCAAAGTGACCGTGCCGCCATGCATTTCAGCAATACGCCGAACTATCGCTAAACCCAGACCTGAGCCACCACCACTACGTGCTGAGTCTCCTCGAGAGAACGGCTGGAATAAATGCTCCATGTCAGCATCTTTGATACCGGGGCCTTCATCCAACACAGACAGCTGAATCATGTTGCTTTCCATTCTGGTCGTCACCTTTAGCGGTGGCCCCGCGTACTTCAGCCCATTCATAATCAAGTTAGTGATTAATCGTTTCATGGCTAATGGCTTGAAATAAAGCTTAGGCAACTTCCCTAGCTCAAAACTGATGTCCTGCGTTTGCAAACGAACTGATTTGATGCACTCTTCAACCAAGGCATTTAAATCACCCAGCTGCTCACGTTCATCGCGACCGTCTCGCACGAAGGAAATGAACTGATCAATAATCTGATCCATGTCCTCGGTATCGCGCACAATACCTTCACGTAACTCATCATCCGCTTCAGCCATGAACTCTGTTGCTAGGCGAATACGCGTTAATGGCGTCCGTAAATCATGGGAAACACCCGCCAGCAATAAATTACGATCCTGCTCAAGCTGTTGCACATTACGCGCCATTTGGTTAAAGGCTCGAGTCACCGTAACCATCTCTTCAAGGCCTTCCTCTTTTAGCTGCCCTGGATTATCGCCACGACCAATTTCTCTCGCGGCAAACTCTAGGCGGCGCAAGGGCCGACTGATCTGTTTGGTGAAAATCCAGCCACCCAACAAGCTCAGCAATAAAATCACTGAGATATAGACCACGGGGGGATGAATATAAAAACCTTCAAATGGATCCATCGCAATTCTGAGCCAAACATTGGTGTGTTGCGGTGACTTAATCCAATAATAAATATTATCCGACTCTTCGACCCGCATTTCGGTTTGCGACTCACTCACCCCAAGGCTCTTGGCCAGTTGCTCGGTTAACACACTGTATGGGCGCGCCTCTCTAAGCTGTTTCGGTTCACCCATGCGCGTGGAAATAAACTGGATACGCTGGTTGTCCATAATTTGCTGGCGCACCGATCCATCAATTTTCCCATCAAACTCTAAAGCCTGCAGTTCCAGTGAAGTTTTCACATCGGCAGATAGTAGCTGCACCAGCTGCTTCATTGAAGGCTGAGCCACATACCAGGAGATAGACAGATAGGAAACCCACTGATTAATCAGCAACAGGCAACCAACCAATACGGCAATACGACCAAAGGCTGATTTAGGCAGAATACGCATGAAAGCTATTGAATGAGGCTATTAAGGAAAACAAAGTAAGACCTGATAATCAGGCCTCACCACCATCGGGAACGAACACATAACCCACGCCCCAGACTGTTTGAATATAACGTGGATGAGCGGGATCGGCTTCAATCAAACGACGCAAACGCGACACCTGCACATCAATACTGCGCTCCAACGCTGAGTAATCACGACCGCGAGCCAGATTCATCAACTTATCGCGCGACAAGGGCTGGCGAGCATGTTCCACCAGAGATTTGAGTACCGCAAATTCGCCACTGGTTAATGAAATAGGATTACCATCATCAGTCATTTCGCGGGTTGCCAGATTTAAAGTAAAGCGACCGAAGCTGACCACCGTTTCCGAATTACTCGGAGCACCCGGAATATGTTTGGCCTGACGACGAAGTACCGCACGAATGCGAGCCAGTAGTTCACGCGGGTTGAAAGGTTTCGCCAGATAATCATCTGCGCCCACTTCCAAACCGACAATACGATCCACTTCATCGCCTTTGGCGGTTAGCATGATAATTGGTATAGGGTTGTTCTGGGAGCGTAAACGGCGACAAATAGAGAGGCCATCTTCACCGGGAAGCATCAAATCCAGAACCATCAGGTGATAGTTTTCTCGCTCCAGAAAGCGATCCATCTGTTCAGCATTTTCTACGGTACGAACCATAAAGTCCTGCTCTTTGAGATAACGTTCTAACAGACTTCGTAAACGAACATCATCATCTACAACCAGTATTTTTGGAGTTTCTTCAGTCATAACCCAACATTCCTTCTACTTTTTTGTGCTTTCTATTAAGTTAATCAACAACTTTTATCAGAAAGACCACTCATTGTCTTGTATTTATACCCTGTATTTAGAATCAATAATTGGCCATTAAAACAAACAATTAGCTATGCTCCTCAGTGCTTTATCCCTTATTTACTCAAAGTTGAGCGCTGGGTCAAAACCGACTTGGGCATTTTGTTCTTTTTTCATAGGTGCTGAAGCACTATACTATGCCGCCATATTTTCCCCAATAAGCACTTAACAAGATGTTACAAATAAACCAACAGATAGCTCAAGAGTTAAATGTTCGCCCGCAACAGGTTGAAGCAGCGGTTCGCTTACTTGATGAAGGCTCTACAGTGCCTTTCATCTCACGCTACCGTAAAGAAGTTACTGGTGCGCTGGATGACACACAGCTTCGTGATCTTGAGCAAAGGTTAGGTTATTTGCGCGAACTGGAAGACCGTCGAGCCGCCATTCTTAAAAGTATCGATGAGCAGGAAAAGCTTACTCCAGAATTAAAATCATCGATTAATGCGGCCACCACCAAAAGTGAATTAGAAGATTTATACCTGCCGTATAAACCAAAACGTCGCACCAAAGCCCAAATCGCGCGCGAAGCAGGCCTGGAACCACTGGCTATGGATTTGTGGCAAAACCCAACGCTTGATCCTGAAGCCGAGGCCACTAAATTCCTTAATGATGAGCACAAGATCGCAACCACTAAAGATGCTTTAGATGGTGCTCGTCAGATATTGATGGAACTGTTTGCCGAGAATGCTGATCTGCTTAAAACCTTACGTGATTATTTATGGAATAACGCCTTTATTCACTCCACTGTAATCGAAGGCAAAGAAAAAGAAGGCATCAAGTTCTCCGATTACTTCGACCACAGTGAAGCCTTCAAAACCATTCCCTCACACCGCATTCTGGCTTTATTACGTGGCCGTAATGAAAATATTTTAAGCCTGCAAATGGTTTCTAATCAGGACCTTATAAAAGATCCTGATGCCAACGACCCTTGCTTGTCGATGGTCGCTGAGCATTTCAATATCAAGGATCAGAAGCGTGCTGCCGATCACTGGCTACAACAGGTGGTACTGTGGACTTGGAAAATCAAGCTCCACCTTTACCTGGAAACTGAATTATTAGCCAAAGTACGCGAGCTTGGCGAAACCGAAGCTATTCGTATCTTTGCGCGCAACTTACATGATTTATTAATGGCTGCCCCGGCTGGCGCCAAAACCACCATGGGGCTTGACCCAGGCTTACGAACCGGCACCAAGGCGGTGGTTGTGGATGAAACCGGCAAATTGTTGACCCAAACCACTATTTTTCCTCATGCTCCGCAAAACCAGTGGGATCAGTCACTCCGTAAATTACAAAACCTGTGCGAGATGCATAAAGTGCAACTAGTTAGTATCGGTAATGGTACCGCATCTCGCGAAACCGATAAGCTGGTAGCCGAATTGATGAAAATGGCACCACAACTCAAATTACAAAAAATCATGGTCAGTGAAGCAGGCGCATCAGTCTATTCAGCATCCGCACTGGCCGCTCAGGAATTTCCTGACTTGGATGTCACTTATCGTGGCGCAGTGTCAATCGCTCGTCGCTTACAGGATCCATTGGCCGAGTTGGTTAAAATCGAGCCGAAGTCAATTGGCGTAGGCCAATATCAGCATGACGTTAGCCAAAGCCAATTGGCCAAAAGCCTGGACGGTGTGGTGGAAGATTGTGTAAACGCCGTGGGTGTCGATTTAAATATGGCTTCCATGCCGCTATTAACCCGCGTTTCTGGTCTAAGCAAAACCATAGCTCAAAACATCGTCAACTGGCGCGATAGCAATGGCCGCTTTAATAGTCGTAAGCAGTTATTAGAAGTTGAGCGCATGGGTCCAAAAACCTATGAACAGGCAGCTGGTTTCTTGCGCATTCGCGATGGTAATAACGCTTTGGATAGTTCCTCGGTTCACCCCGAAGCCTACCCAGTGGTTGAAAAAATGATGCAGGCACTCGACATGCAGGATGCTCATCAACTTATGGGTAACTCGGATAAGTTACGTCAAATCAAAGCTCAAGACTTCACGGATGACACCTTCGGTTTGCATACCGTCAATGACATCTTGAAAGAGCTGGATAAACCCGGCCGCGATCCTCGACCTGAATTCAAGATGGTTCAGTTCAAGGAAGGCGTTGATACTCTGAACGACCTGAAAATTGGTATGGAGCTCGAAGGCGTCGTCACTAATGTAACCGCCTTTGGTGCCTTTATTGACGTCGGTGTCCATCAGGATGGTCTGGTTCACCTGTCAATGATGGCCAATGAGTTCATCAAAGACCCTGCCGAAGTGGTTAAAGCGGGTGATATCGTCAAGGTTTGGGTGCTGGACGTTGATATGCAGCGTAAGCGTATTAGCCTTTCAATGATTGGCCCTGATGCTCAGGCAGCCTCCAAGCCGGCCCAGAAACGCGACGGCAAAGTGCATAAAAAAGGCCCAATGAAAGGAAACCAATCCAACAAACGTGGTCAAAATAAACCACAGGGTGCTTTTGCCGATGCACTGGCGGCAGCACTGAAAAAGTAGCATCGCGAAAATGGTTACAAATTGACACTTTTAATCCAGCAATGCCATCAGTAGTATTGCAATGCACATCTGCTTGCACTTTGCCCAAAGTGCAGGTAGGGTGCGCTATTCGCGTGCTTTGAACTAACGACACAAGAGCATACAACATGAATTTAAATAACCGTGGCTGGAACTTTTTAGGTGCCTTTATTTGTTATCAATTACTGGTAACAGCACTTTACTTCCAGTACGTAGATGGACTCGAGCCTTGTCCATTATGCATGTTCCAACGTGTAGCCGTAGCTGCCATGGGTATTGTGTTACTGCTTAATGCTATCCATAACCCTAGAATCCATTCCATCAGTAATCGTATTTACCAGATTCTAGGTCTGCTGACTGCCTTTGCCGGTATCGCTATTGCTGGCCGTCATGTTTACTTGCAGAGTCTGCCAGAAGGCGAAGCACCTGCTTGCGGCGCCCCGTTGGATTATATGATGGATGTATTACCCTTCATGGAAGTCATTCAAACGGTGCTAACAGGTGCTGGTGAATGCGCAAAAATCAGCTGGCGTTTTTGGGGAATCTCAATGCCCGGCTGGATGCTTATCATTTTTATCATAGCGGCGCTGGTATTTGGCTTTAGACTGTTTAAAGCATTCCAGCAACCAAAACCACTTTAATCTAAAAGCACAATTGAGGCTCTTATGATCCGAGTAATTATCGAGCGCGTTATAAGTGAAGGTAAGCTAGACGACTACCACGCACTAATCCGTCAAGCAAAGAATAAAGCCAGCAATTCCGCAGGCTTCTTAACAGGTGAAATTTTTCACGTTAGAGACAACCCCTACCATGTCATTGTCATGTCATGCTGGGACTCATTTGAAACCTGGGAAGTGTGGGCCGAGTCAGAGCAGCGTCTGGATTTATTAGACGCGATAAGGCCACTGCTTGAATCAGACGAAAAAGTGACTGTTTTGGAGAGTAGTAATATTAAACACTAAGAATTCTATAGCTTCAAAAAAAAGCCAGCTTTATAAGCTGGCTTTTTTGTCTTTCAGTTGGCTAACTAAATACCTATTAAAAATATTTAGGCCACTCTTTCTTCAACTGCCCCGTTATTGCCATAAACAGCATTTTGTAATCCGCCATCAATGACCAAACAGGATAAGTGAAAGTCGCTGGACGATTCTTTTCAATAATAAAATGACCGATCCAAGCGGGGCTATAACCAACAACTAGCACCAATGGTAGCCACAGCCACTGCTGCGTTACAATCAAAAAAACCAGTAACGCCAGCGACATCATTGTACCAATATAATGCAACAAGCGGTTACTCGGTAAGCGGTGCTCACCGAGATAAAAAGGCCAAAACTCTCTAAAGCTTTTGATACTTTTTTCCGCCATCTTTTTACGAACCTTCAGTTACTGATCGTCGCCCGTTGCTTCTTTGACTTCCTCTTCGACTTCTTGAGCAGCTTCTTCAACAGTCTCTTGAGTCGCTTCAGCGGCCTTTTCTACATCTTGAGCTACTTCTTCTACTTGCTCCTCAACCTGCTCTTCGACAGTTGGCTCTGGGACCGCAACCGGCTCGGTAGGGTTGATATCAAGCAATTCCACCTCAAAAACGAGCGTTGAATTACCTGGAATAGTGCCACGATCCATTTCGCCATAAGCTAATTCAGGCTTGATCACAAACTCATATTTATCACCGACATTCATTAATTGAACGCCTTCCGTCCAACCTGGAATCACACCGCCTAAAGGAAAGTCGATTGGTTGTTTGCGCTCATAAGAACTATCAAATTCTTTACCATCAATGAAAGTGCCACGATAATGAACTCTCACGGTATCTTTAGCAGTCGGACTTTGGTCGCTACCGCTCGCTTCAATTACACGATACATCAAACCGGACTCAGTGGTTTCAACACCCTCTTTTTGAGCATACTCTTCTCGGTAGGCAGCACCTTCAGCTAAATTCGCTTCAGCTTCTTGCTGCGCCTCGGCTTCTAGCTTAGCTTGATGTTCTTCCATCTTAGTGTTCAAGTTACTTTGGAATGCATCCATTTGCGCATCCACTTCTTCGTTGGACAACTTGGCATTACCCGCAAATCCATCTTTTATCCCTTCGGCTACGATTTGAGGGTCAATCTCAACACCGTACTCTTTAAGCGATTCAAAATTCTGGCCCATCTGCTTTGAGAAGTTTACTCCAATTGCATAAGCGGCTTTATCATATTCGCCTTTAAACTCAGCGGTTTGCTCAGTTGCATCTGACTGTAAAGGGCTTTCTTTCTTGTCCTCTGACTGCTCACAAGCGACCAATGCCGCACTTAGAGCCAATACTAATGTCGTTTTCTTCATCATTTGTTGTTTCACTGATATTTTCCCCAATAGTGGTTGAAAAACAGGCATTGTGCAGGAGACGCCTGCAAAATGCGAGGTCTAAACCTGTAACTTTTGAACTATTACACCTAGTTCAGAAGCTTCCAGCAAGGCTTCATCCGCTTCAATTTGCGACTGTGCCTGAGTTTGAATATAGAACCGTAAATTACTCATTGGTTCAACGGTGTTTGGGACAATGGGCCAAAAAGGTAATAAGCTTTTAACCGCTTGTTGTTGAACCAGTTTCTCGCCTTTTAGCTCAAGAGCTAATAATTTTTTGTACTCATCCTTCTGCCCCAGATGTTTGGCCTTACGACGCCTGTTTCGAAGCCCCGAAACAGCGTCAGCAGCCTGCAGGCCATCGCGCATGACTTTTTTCCAGATGACGGAATCCATGGCAATCCCCTGCTCCTCAGCCCACAAAGCCAACAGCACATAATTGACATTCAATTGATAGCTATCTTGCAATTTGAGCAACAAAGATTTGCTCTGCGTCGCTTCATAAAACACGCACGACCAATCCCAGAAGTTATCCTGGTGATGCTGTAAAAGCTGTTCCTTAACCATCAACTGACCCCATTCGTTGATTAGAGCGTGTTAATTCTTGTTGTTCACCTTGCTGGCTAAGACGGCCCAGAAGAAGACCAGCCAGCTTATTATCAATAGACTTCCGCCAAAAGGAATAACTTTACGGATTAGCTCATTACCCGTCAATGCGTAAAAATACAGGCCACCACTAAACCCCACAATGCCTGCAAACATTAACCAGCCAGCTAACTCTCCCTTGCGGTTTGCCAGATAGCCTGACATCAACCCTACAGCAAGCAGACCTAAAGCATGATAGATCTGGTATTGAACGCCGAGCTCAAATAGCCTTTGCATATCGCTGTTTAAACTCAAGGCATGCGAACCCATAGCGCCGAGCGCTACGCCAAGCGCCATAAACATAGCCCCATGTAAGATAAAATGCTTTTTCATATTTCGTCGGCAACTTTAAAAAAGGCCTTAGTATTACATGAGAAATGCTGTTTACAAAATCAGCAGTTTTATAATCGGTCGCTTTGCGGGTAAAATGAAGAAAATTTTTCAATGATATGAATCCCTTGGCTAAAAAACCGCGCAAAATATCCTCCTTCTTCATTGGCTTGGCCTTTGGCTTACTGAAACTGTTCGCAATGCTTCCTTATCCGTTTGTAATTGGCTGTGGACGCCAGCTAGGGCGCTTATTATACCGAGCAAAAAGCCGACGCATGATTGTTGAAGCTAATTTGCGGTATTGCTTTTCTGATACCAGCTACTCTGAACGTCAGAAGATGTGCAAACACCATTTTTTAGCTTTGGGTGAAGGTTTTGCTGAATTAGCTCTAGCCTGGTACAAACCTTTCAGCAAGCTGGAAAAATATCATGAAATTCGCGGCCTTGAACATTACGAAAAAGCTCAGGCCACTGGACGCGGTATTTTCTTTCTGGGCTATCACAACACCAGCTTAGAGTTGTCCGGTGCCATTATGTCGCGTTATCTGGAATTTGCTGCGTTTTATCGGCCAAACAAAAATCCCGCGCTGGATTACCACATTCAAAAAGGCCGCAATAATCGCACTCAAACCATGGGCCGTAATGATATACGCTCGATTGGTAAGTGGTTGAAATCCGGTAAGAATTTATGGTTTATGCCAGACCAGGATATGGGTCGTAAAGCTACTGTGTTTGCACCTTTCTTCGGCAATCCGATGGCGACACTTAATTCACCCATGCGCATCACCAAGCTGGGAAATGCGATTGTACTACCGGTTAGTTATCACAAAGATGCCAAAGGCAAAATGATTGTTGAAGTGTTACCTGAAATCGAATTCACCGGACAGGATGACATTGACTGCACCATGGCCAATAAAATACTTGAAGCCTGCATCATGCAGGCGCCTGAGCAATATTATTGGGTTCATCGTCGCTTTAAAACCTTGCCGGAAGGTCAGCGCACCATTTATAAACAGAAGCCAGCCAAGTTAAAAAGCATCAGCACTGAGCAGCACGATGGAGCTATCAGCGCAGGCAAAATATTAACTCGGCAAGACGGTTTGCCGAAGCTGGTACGGACCTTTGATGGACAATTGCTGAATATTTTTCCTCGTCGAACCAGCCTGGCGATTGATATCACTCGCCAAGAACTTAAGCGCATGCTGGATAAATGCTCGCTGTTTACCTTCCGCGGTTTTTATACCATTACCCCGCAGGAATTTACGATTTGTGAAGAGCGTAATGCGTACATGCTGCGTTATCTTGAAGTGCCCGGCGTTAGCTTAAGCCATATCCCAGCTGATCGTCATGAACCAACCGCTATCCTGCTCGGAAGCTGGCTACGACACCTGCACAGCGAAGGGGTTTATCTAAGTGATATACGCCAAACCAATATTCAGATCCTGCCCAATGGTTCGTTCATTCTATTGAATCCAACCAATTGTGAGTTTTTTGATCGTGAGCTTAAGGAATCTTTGCGCGAAAAAGATCGTCAGCAGATGATGGAAGCGATTGCTTTATTGAAAGACAGTCAGCGTTGTCGTGAACTGTTTATTGAGCAGTATCAGATGAAAGTATAAATTTTTTATTTTAAGATGGTATCGAGTTTCTCCATGACATCATCGATACCAATTAAATCCATTGCCTGGCGGCTATGCACTCGAGTCCGCCAGCTAATCTCTGTCAACTCCTTGCCTAAAATCTGCTTTGCCGCCTGTTCAAATTTATCGGTTGTCAGCGCCTTATTAAGGTAGGGGCCTGACAACTTACTTGGTGCTACTGCATATAGCCCAATTACCGGAGTACCAACACTGTTGGCAATGTGAGCAGGGCCAGTATCTGGTGCAATACAAATGTTAGCTTTCTGTAATATGGCCGCCAACTGTTGCAAACTGGTTTTACCAACGCAGTTAATAACATCAGCTTGTGCTTCAACTTGCTCTGCTAAATCCTTATCCAAATCAGCCGGCCCGCCGGTTAAAACCACCGGCAAATTGTACTGCTTCTTAATTTGTTGAATAAGATGCACATAATTTTCAATGGACCAGCATCGCTCCAGCTTACTCGCCGCAGGGTTGATAACAACAAATTGCTCGGGCAAGTTAAGCTCAAGAACAGACTGCTGACTATCTTCCGATGGCTGAATTAGCCAGTCATCTGCAGTTACTTCAAGTGTGGAGTGAGTTAACCGTTCCGCAAAACGCTTAAAGCTGTCGTGAAGATGCTCGTCGACAAAAGCAATTTTTTCATTGGTAAAAAGCCACTGCCAATCCCGCGCACGAGTTTTGTCAAAACCAATTTTGCGGGTACTTTTAATTAGTGGATAGATTAAATTTGCACGTGCGCTGGCTTGCATTGCCAAAACGGCATCAAACTTTATGGGCGATAATTGTTTTTTTAGCGCCCTATAGTCTGAAATACTTTTGGGCTTCTCAATGGTAATAAAATGCAGACGAGGATGAGTGGAATTTTTTAATAATGAATAAGCTGCATTACTAATAATCCAATGCAGCTCCAGTTCGGGCTGTTGCTTTAATAAAGCACGCACCACCGGAAGCACTAAAGTGCAATCACCAATCGCCGACAACCTGACTAGAGCAACCTGCATTTTGAGTCCTTTAGGTCTGTCACTTATTTTTTATTCGTACTCTCTATTCGACAGTGGCTCTTTATCCATTGTGATGTAAGCGCCGACTCGAATACCTATTTGTAAGAATAACACCGAACTGAATGCTCGCAGTAGCATAAAAGCATAAAAAGCCCACCACAAGCCATGATTGCCGTAATCCTTGGTCAGAAAATACAAAGGTACAAACCCAACCAGTACGGCAATTAACATTGAGTTACGCATAGCGGAAATTTGCGAAGCCCCAATAAAGACACCATCCAGCCAGAAACTCCAGACCGATACCAGCGCCATAAAAATAATATACAGATGATAAGGCTCGGCAGCCTCTCTGACACTGTCAATGGTAGTGATAAGCGCGATGAATTCTTCAATGAACAACCAGAAGACCAATGCAAAGATCAAACTGACCAGCAATGACCAGAGACCACCCACATTAACACTGGCTCTAAAGTCCCGCCAGTTGTTGCGGCCTATTGCTTTACCCACTAGAGCCTCAACAGCATTAGCAAATCCGTCGAGACCATTAGCAATTAACATCAAGAAATTAAGCAATATGGCATTAATTGCCATCACTTCATCACCCAGCTCAGCCCCTCGAGCATGGATGGTAAAAAAGACCAGCTCCAAGGCCAAAGTTCGAATCAGCAGGTCTCCATTTAAACTGAGCAACCGTTTTAATTTGTGCCAGGCCAGTTTGAATTTCTGCGCAATCGGGTACTTGGCTAAAAGTCGCACCACATGATAAGCACCAAATACAAAACCTACCGCTTCGGCAATCACGCTGGCCAGTGCCACACCTTCAACTGTCATCCCCAGACCCAGCACAAAATACAGATCCAACACCACATTGAGCATATTGATAATCAGCAACATCCAGAATGGAATACGCGCCGTCTGCATTCCTAGAAACCAACCAATCATCACCGCATTGAGCAGGCTAAACGGCAAGCCCCAGATCCGAGTATTCCAATAAGCCAGAACACTCGACTCCACTTCAGAGGAACCCTCAACCCACCACAGAATCAGCTCAATCAGCCAGGGGTTTAACAACAAGGTCAAAAACGCTACCGACAATCCCAGTAAAGAAGACAGATAAAGCCACTGCCGGATCGCCACATGATCGTCCGCACCATAAGCCTGCGCCACCAGTCCAGTGGTGATCATTCGCAGAAAACCCATCGTCCAGACAATAAAAGTAAACAAAGCAGCACCCAGGCCAACCGCCGCCAAATAGTGCGCCTCCGGCAAATGCCCCATCACCGCCGAATCCACCAACCCCACCAAAGGCACCGTCATATTCGACAACACCATAGGCAACGCAATACGCCAAATCGCCGAATGCTGATCAGTACGCTTTAAATCAGTTTTTAATGTAGCAGTAGTCCAGAGTTTCATAATGTGTACTTCGCTGAAGGTAGTGCTTTTAATTTCCCCTGGAGTTAGCCGACAGACTTTTGGTAGGTTCAGAGTTATATATAATTTTATACAGCAAACTTTAGGCTGGTTATTTAGTTTATAGCTGTGTGTTTCGCTACTCAGCGAGTCACTTTTTCTTGCGTGGCGACCAGCGGGAATGCCTTAGGTGCAAGAAAAAGTAACCAAAAAGAAAGGCACCCCAGTCGTTAGGTCCTTCGGACTTCCCTCGCTCATCAAAGCTATTACGGGTCGCCAATACGAAACGTCCTGTTTCGAAGTGGCTAAATTGGGCGTTACCCGAGGGCACTTCCTTTGGTCGCCTTCCAATTTGCCCTATAACTTTTCTTCTCTCGGCTAACTCTAAGGGGGATTCTTGGAGCCAGCCTGCAACTTTATCTTTTCCCTAATACTACCAGTCTTGGATTAGAATTCTGACTGTTCCCTTAAGATCTGAAAATCCCTCGCCACAATTCCAACTAAGTCTTCACCTGGTAACACTTCATCTGGAGTAAGAAGCGCATAACGGCGACCTAATGGGTCGATGATAAACCAACGTGCTGTGTGTTCGACCAAATAGTTATCAGGGTCATCATGGCCGGGTATTTTATAAAAAGTAACGCCAATCGATTCGGTTAATTTACGAGTTTCTTCTAAACCAGCATTGAGGCCTATAAAGTCTTTGTTAAAGGCTGGGACATATTTAGCTAGTCGCTCAATGCTATCACGCTCTGGGTCCACCGAGACCATCACTACCTGGGTTGAATTAGCAATATCTTCGGGAAGCTTTTGCATGACCTGATTGATATTACTCATCGCGGTGGGGCAAACATCCGGGCAGGTAGTGAAACCAAAAAAAACAATGCTCCAGTTACCAACAAAATTTTCCTGGTTGAATGTTTCTCCGGTATGAGTCTTGCCTTCAAAAGGAGCAATTGTGCGCGGTTCTCCAAAAGTACGAATCAACTGCATTTCTTTGGGTGCAAACAATAACCGATAAGACATGACGCCAGCAACCAACGCTAAAACTGCCGCCAAAATGAATATCACTCTGGCAAATGCTGCATTTTTCTGCATGTTAACCTCTAATCTTGATTAAAAATTAATAAAGGGATCGAGATAATGATCGATCAATAAGAATGCGAATAAAAAGGTCAGATATCCAATGGAAACTCCAAAGGTTTTCATAGCAATCCCTTCGCGCTCACGATATTTGAGAACCACTGTGTAATACAGGAACCAAAGCCCTAAACCTACTGCAGCAACCAAATAAATAACGCCACTCATACCGGTTAGGTAAGGCAAGATTGTCGATAAGATTAACAGTATCGTGTACAGCACAATAGAGGTTTTAGTGAAATCTTCACCGTGCGTCACGGGCAACATCGGAATCTCGGCCTTGGCATAATCTTCAATGCGATGGATTGAAAGTGCCCAGAAATGCGGAGGTGTCCAGGTGAAAATAATCAACACTAATAGCCATGCATGTGGGTCAGCTGATCCGGTTACGGAAGTCCAGCCCAAGAGCGGAGGAATAGCACCTGATAGACCACCAATCACGATATTCTGAGGCGTGGCACGCTTCAAGAACATGGTGTAAACAAAGGCGTAACCAACTAACCCACCAAGTGTTAATACTGCGGTTAGCGGATTGACTAAAAACCACAACATTGCCATTGCCACGATAGCCAGTGCTGCCGAGAAAATAACAGCATTGCCTGGCTTGACCCGCCCTTGTGCTACCGGACGTTGCATGGTGCGCGCCATCATAGTATCAATGCGCGCATCGACCACATGATTAACCACCGCTGCAGCACCTGATGCAAAGGCAATGCCCAGTGTGCCAAAAATTAATGCGTTTAAGGGCGGAAACCAGCTTTGAGTCACATCATTGGCCAGAAACATACCCACTACGGCAGTAAAAACCAACAGATAAACCACTTTCGGCTTTGTCAGCTCGTAATAATCACGCCAGGTAATTGGACGACCTTGGCGCTTCGGCTCGCCCTCTGAAGCTTGGGTTTGCTGATTGGAATTAGCCATGCTTGCCTCCCACTAACTTTGGCTGCTTAAATTGCCAGCTGACCAAAAAGTTCACTGCAATCAAGGTTAATAATAAGATGACACCCCCACCATTATGGGCAACGGCCACATACAAGGGTAATGCGAAAATGATGTTACTAAAGCCCAGTAGCATTTGTCCGATGAGCACCAAGGCCAGGGCACGACCGAAGTGACGAATCAGAACGCTGTCCCTTTCACGAATCATCAAAATAGCCAGCAAACCGACCACTAAAAAGACAAGATAAGCACCGATACGATGACTGACGTGAATCGCCACTTTTTGCTGGTGATTTAAAACGCCACCTTCGTAATTGATAAAAGATTCACCCTGAGCTTTAGCCAAATCAGCTTCAAATTTTTCCTGCTCAAGAGCCTTGAATTCATCAAACTCGAAACCCTTTTGCCACAGATCGTAACCACCCTTAAAGTCAACATTCTGCGTCCATCCATCATTACAGAAAGGGAGTTCAGTGCAGGAGGTTGCCGCATAGTTGGCTGCCGTCCAGCCGCCCAATGCGATTTGCATTATCACCAGTACAAAACTGACCAGCGCCAGCTTTTTGAATTTCTTGGCAACAACCTGCGACAGCGAAACAATCTTCGGTCTTAATTGCAGAATGTACAAAAACAACAGCGATATGATTGAGAAGCCACCCAATAAATGCAACATAACCACGAACGGGTGTACTTTTAAGGTCACTGTCCACATCCCCAATAAACCCTGGAAGATGACCAGCGGCAGAAGAATGGAAGGAATTAGAACCGGAATGGTCGGGTCTTTACGTCGCCCTCTCCAAGCACCAACGAATAGAATGATAATGACCAGGCCAATTGCCTTAGCAAAGTGGCGATGAATCATTTCAGGCCAAGCTTTATCGGCTTCAAAAACCTGATTGTATTTAACCTCGGCCTGCTTAATATATTCAGCATCTTGTGGCACTGTGAAATGACCATAACAACCCGGCCAATCGGGGCAACCCAGGCCAGCATCACTAAGACGTGTCCAAGCACCCAATAAAATCACACACAAAGCCAGTACACTGGCAAAAATTGCAAACTTACGTAATGTTTTCTTTTGCATTGATAGTACCTACTTACAAACCTGTGGCCTTAATGGCACGGCGCACATCATCACGCAGACCTTTACTGCGCATTACCGCTTCCTGCTCATTAGCTACCGGCTCGTAGCGCATGAAAATATTGCCATGCACATCCATCAAATAAACCTTCCCAGCCTCAAGCTGAACACCATCACCCTTGGTTGGCTGACCGTTACCTCGCGCCAGACGTAACTGCTCATTATCTTTGACTTTATCTTCATAAATAATGTCATCAGGGAAAACGATAAGACGAGTCAATTTTTCAGACTCTTTGCCTAATGTAGCGTGAGTCTGCGTCAGCCAATGAATGTTCAATTCGCAAACTTCATCACAGGTGTTCTGCTCAGGAAAATATATCCACCACCACTGAGTTTCAAAATCTTTAAAGTGCAATGGCTGATCATCAACACCAAACCATTCTAATTGGTCGAAATGAGGATAAGGAGTTTCCAGAAGGGTACCGTTATTCTTGGTTGCCACATGGAACCAGCCCATATGCATTGCCACATAGGCCAGAATTACTGGTGCGGCAAATACCAGAACCAGAGCTGAAACGACTTTTCGGTTTTGACTGCGTACTTTCGGGTCAACCGTTTGCTGACTCATCTTGTCTCTCTCGCTTTAGATTTAACACAATGAATAAAATGATCAGCACCAAGGCCATTCCAAACCACTGAACTGCATAGGCAATATGCTTTTCGGGAGGACTTGCCACCAACTCCCACTGCCTGACGAAGGGGGAACTGGAATCTGCCTGCTGCCTGACCACAAAAGGAGCGGTATAATACCCTATTTCTCCCGCTTTTTCTGCAATAGTTTCCAGATCAAACTGGCCAATAAGCCAAGCATCATCAAACTTTTGCCACTGGGCATTTTGTGCTACAACTTGATTAGAGCCTTTCGAGAAATAGAGCTGACCTGATAGCTTATTATCCGTAAATTTCGGGATATCAGGCACTTTTTGGTAGAAATCCTGGCGCGGAAGCCAGCCTCTGCTAACTAAGATATATTCTTCAGCCTTTCCTGGAGAGTCAGTCTCAGTTTGCCATAAGCCATACACTTCATAACCCAATCGCCCATCATGTTTTTGATTGTCCACTACCAGGTGCACATCGTTAATGGGACGCCCAGCGACTGTAACGTTGGTCTGGTCAGGTTTTTCTAATTGCAATGCTTGCTCTAGACTGATGCTTTGCTGACCAGATTTTGCTTCCAAACTGGCTATTAACTCGCGTTTTTCCTGAGCACGATCGAGCTGCCAGACCCCAAGCCGTAGCAAGACAGGTAGTAATAGCAAGAAGGCCATTGTTGGAATCAGGTTCGGCGCAAACAACCGTCCGCCTATCGATATTTGAAACAAAGGTTTAGACAAAACAAGCCCTTAACACTCTACTGCTTCTGTTTTTATAACCAATCTGCGTATAATGCGGCACTAGTACCCATTAAATACAATCTGCCTCTGGCTGATTGGTTAAAAGCAAAGAATTAGATTATGTGGATTAAAATTGTACTCATTATATTGATGCTCGCCATATTATTCAGCCTTTTTAGAGGCCTGTTCTTCTTGGGCAAGGGTGACGAAGAGTCGAGCAGAAAACTGGTAAAAGCCCTTAGCTGGCGCATTGGCCTATCTATCTTGTTGTTTATCATCGTAATTTTGCTACATTATTTTGGTGTTATAGAATTAAGAGATAGTGTTCTACCAGTCGAAACCTCGATGCAAGGAAATAGCAGTGAATCAGTCCAACACAATGCCAGATACCCCAAAAGCTGGTAAACCTGAAAAATTTTGTAATCAATGTGGGCAAAAGACCTTTCGCCCACAAAGATCCATCAAAGAGTTATTAGTCGAATTTGTTGAAGATTGGCTCAACTACGACTCAAAGGTTTTCAAAACTGCACGCATGCTGGTTAAGCCCGGCGCTATTTCCCGAGACTACTTTACAAACTCGCACCATAAGAATCATTACGTCACTCCGATCAAACTCTATCTGATTCTGTCGATCATTTTCCTGTTAATGACTAAGGCAGGAGGTTTCAATGTCACCAATGTTCAAATTGGTGGTAGTGATCTAAGTGAACAGGAAAGAGCCGAAGTACAGCAGGCACTAACAGAAACAAAGGAGCAACTTGGCGACACCCCCGCCCTCAATCCCCAGATGTTGCAAGCCATCGAAAATGCGCAAGCTGAAACAGCTACTGACAAGGAAACCGATCCAGTAGTTCTGGCCCTAAACTGCAAATCCGAAACAAAGGATATGTTTCATTTATGGCCACAATGGCTTGACCGTGCTCTGGAAGAACGAATTGATAAACTGTGCGATACCTATCACGACATATCCTACTTACCCGAAGAAAAGCAGAAAGCCGCGCGCAGTGCCTTAGGACTTTCCATAGTGCAGAACATGATTGAAGTCATTCCGCAAACGGTATTATTTGCGCTGCCTCTTTTCGCCCTGCTGCTGAGCCTGTTTTATCTGTTTAAGAAACGACTGTATGTGGAGCACTTGGTATTGTTAATTCATAGCCACAGCTTCATGTTTGCAATCATTCTGCTCTATTTGGGCTGGTATCAGTTGGTCAGCATTATTCCCCAACTGCAGATGCTGCATCTTGGCTGGTTCGTATTCATAGGTTTACTGGTTTATCTATTTTATGCTCAGAAGAATTTTTACCAGACAGGTTATTGGGCAACCCTATGGCGATTCTTACTCTATGGCCTACTCTATGTCACTATCTTTGGCTTTATGCTGGTCGTAGCATTATTGATTGGTTTAATGTCAGCCTAATGCTTAGCAGCAGGCATTAATCCTTATAACCATCAAGAAGATGACTCCAGTCACTTTCTTGCCATTTGAAGTCTGAAAATTTTGAAAGTTCCTTTCTCAGCGAACGTTGCAGTCGCGCCAAGTTAGTTTCCAGCTTGGCGCTCTTATTAGAAATGAGTCTTCCTTTATCAAAGTCAATCAGCCACAATTTCCCCTGATCGTCCAATAGAATATTGTGAATGTTTAAGTCGGAATGGTAGACACCCTTGTCATGGAACTGCTTAATCAACGCTCCTACTGCTTTCCACTCATCAGCAGAAAGAGAACGCTGTCGCAAAACATGAAAAAGGTCTTGAGCATTTTCTATCAGCCCAATAATGATCGATGCACGGTAAGTAAAACCATTTTTTTCTACCATCAAAGCCACAGGCCCGGGAACTGGCAGACCTTTTTTGTACATCTTTTTCAGTAAAGAAAGCTCACGATATGCTCGTGTTCTTTTTAAGCCTGTGAATAGATAAGAATCTTCAACCCACTTCGATAGAATACCGCCCCGGTAGTATTTTCGAAGCACGAACTGCTCGTCCTGCTGTTGAAAAAACCAGGTAGTGCTTCGTCCAGTTGAGTGTCCAATGATAGCTCCCTGCTCTGTTAATACTTTTGAGTCAAACCAGTCACTAGTAACTTTGTCGCGGTAGCTTTTGGTTGTCACCAGGAACCGATTTCTGTCAACTTGTTGAATTTTCACAGAAACGTAAGCGGGACTGATGGTTGGTTTATGGCTTACTATACATTAAAATCGACGCAAGTCCCTAATTTTCAAGGTCATACTGTGTTAGAAAACTTTCCTCAGTCGCCACAAGCAATTTGCATTTTGCGCCTTTCAGCTATTGGCGATGTGTGTCATGCAGTATCGACCGTACAAGCCATCCAGCGCCAATACCCAGAAGCTTTAATCACCTGGGTTATTGGCAAAGTGGAGGCGCAACTACTAAAGCATTTACCTGACGTTGAATTTGTCATCTTCGATAAAAGCAAGGGGATAAAAGCTTATGCTGAGTTGCGAAAGGCAATGAAAGGTCGACAATACGATATCCTATTGCACATGCAGCTGGCTTTACGTGCCAATCTTGCCGCTTACTTTATTCCTGCCAAGATAAAGTTAGGTTTCGAGAAAAAACGTAGCAAAGAATTGCACTCACTGTTTGTTAACGAGCATATTACCGACAGTAAAGGCATGCATGTACTGGAAGGCTTTCGAGATTTTGCCCGTGCTATTGGCGTGCCAGACAGTCAACCCTTATGGAATATCCCATTACCTCGTGAGGTCGAACTATGGGCAGCTAATCAGCTACCACAAGACCCTTTCGTTGTGATATCACCTGGTGCCAGCAAAGCGGAGCGAAACTGGCTTGCAGCCCGATACGCTAAAGTCGCAGATTATTGTCACGCCAAAGGTTTTACTGTAGTTATGACCGGTGGGCCAAGTTCTATGGAACGCTCGCTGGGCGATAGCATCTTAAGCCACACCAAATCTCCTATCATTGATTTAATAGGCAATACCAATCTAAAGCAGTTATTGGCAGTTTTGAAAGCTGCTAAATTTGTCATCGCGCCGGACTCAGGCCCTGCACACATGGCAGTTACCCAAGGTACACCAGTGATTGGTCTGTATGCACATAGCAACCCGCAGCGGACAGGGCCTTACCTTTATCTCGACTATACTGCTGATGCTTATACTCTTGATGCAACTCGTCAGCTTAGCTGTTCACCCAGAGAGCTGCCCTGGGGGTATCGATTAAAAGGTGAGAATCTGATGCAAAAAATAAGCGTTGATCAGGTCACCCAATTAATCGATAAAGTAATTGATGGCTATAAACAATAAAGCCTGCTGGCCCTGCACCAATTTGATCTTAAAGAATACTAAATATCAGCATACCGACTAATAACAATGCAATGACTATCCAACAAGCATCTAATACATAGTCTTGTACGTCAAAGTTGTGCGTATTTTTAGTCTTAGTGTTCATAATGATACTCCTTTTCATAAACTTAGTAGCAAGCTTATTCCGCTACTAATTTGTTTGTTAGTATCTATATGACACGAGTTTAAGATATTCTGTTGTGAGCAATTGTAACGGGGTATTTCACTCTTGAATCAAGCGCTCAATTTACGCAAAAGGTGTGGCAAAAATGGGTAAGTTATGTTTTTAGAAACACTTTCACATACTGTAATTTTGGTTAAAAGCTGGTAGTAGCCGTTATGCTGAAATCCAGCCCACTAAGATAGTCGGAATTTGCCGGTGACGCCAGGTTAATATTGACCAAGTTGCGGCCGCTTGAGCGAGAGAAAAATAGACGGACACCCAGCCCAACGCCAACTAAGGTACCCTCTTCTTGATTAGGATAAAGAGTTTCCCCACGTGCGCGTCCAACGTCGATAAATGCAGCAAATCCAACATCAACTAACTTGAATAGATTTATTCCTGGGTAGTAACGCTTTTCTAAGTTCAGCAAATAGGCTTGCTTGCCATGCTGGTATTGCAATGGATAACCCCGAAGCCCACTTTCACCACCAATCGCGATGGGTCGGTCAATGTAAGGGTTTTCTGCTCCCCAAAATTTTGCTTGCGCATACCATATTCGAGTATCTGAAGCATGATGAAAATATTCATAACCAGCAGAATAATAGTAGGTTGATTCCATCCTGCCGTCAGGCTCAATACCATCACTAGACAACCAGGTCGTATAAAGATGATCTTCATTTATCTGATTGGTATACCGACTATACCAATACCAATGTATGGCTTTTTGGTACTGACTATTACTGGTATTAACTCCTAGTCTTATATTGTGTCGCCAACCCAACTGAACATCCTCCGTTCGCCCAATCAAATACAGGTTCTGGGTTTTTATAAAGTTATCATCCAGGTACTCCAGGCCAACCCAAGGATAGGTGAAATCACGCTCTTCGGGTAGCCCGATAGTCATTGCGTTTTCAATAAAGCTATCTCTACGTTCGGTAAAACCAACCTGATATCTTACAACACTATCGTCGACTAACCCTTCAGAAAATCCGTACGATACTTCAAAGTGATCAACTTCATGGCTAAAGACATTAATCTCTTCATCATTACTATAGATGGTATCTTCACGGCGCTCGGTATTAACATAAAAATCTGCACTCCATTCATCATCTAGCGTATAGAATGGTTTATTCAAACCTATCGAATACTGCTCACCATCTGAAGTATCGCTCAATACCAGCGCCGCTTGTAAATGACTTTCTGTAGAAACTTGTGACGCAAGAATCAAAGAATAACCTGTTCGCTCCTGCTCTTTAAAATATTGGATAGTTGCCCTTAGGCCATGACCCAGAAGATTTTCGTCTTGTATACCATAAGAATAATCTGTTACCCCGCCTTCTCGGCTAATATCCACCGTCGGCACCAGTGTCCAGTTTTCCCAGGTCTGCACTTCAACAATGACTCCATCACCCGCTTCAGATTTTTGCCAGGTTACTCTCGCATCACGCAAAAATGCCTTCGCTCTTAAAATCCGTTCTGCTTCATCAATAGTCCTTACCGATACCACATCACCTTCTTGGAATGGCAAAAGTCGTGAAATAACATAAGGACGCGTATCAATGTGAAGCTTATCTGCTGTCTCATATAACCAGCCGGTACGCTCTTCGTCACTAAAGATAGGGTTGATTGAAATATTGATTTTCTCAATTCTGACTTTATCTGTAGCACGAGCAGCATAACAATAAAATGCGACTAGTAAGACTACGAACGTCTGAATGACAGCTGTTTTAAATATTGCAATACAAGCCTTCAAACTCAATCCTTTTAAGTAATGTCATTTATTAATTTTTTGTACTTACATCCATCTTAGTGACACTTTTTACGAATGTCATGGCTGATTTTTGAAAATTCATAATTTGCAATCAAACATACAGCAATTAAAACCAGCATTTCTTTTAAGCACTTCTTATTCTTTGTCATGCAAGGCAACCTATATCGGTTAACAACTTTGCTTTATTGCCAGTTTTCCTTGTATGCTTGAGCTATACCTAGAAAGCTATTTGGACAACTATCGTGTTACCACTTCTTAAAATCCTACTGATTGAAGACGACTCTGCAATTCTTTCAGAATTATCCAATAATCTAGCTAAAACCATTAATAATTTTGAGCGCAATGATGTCACTCTTGAAGTCATAAACTGCTCCAACCTTGAATCTGGTATTCAATACATTAACGATGATGGTGACATACAAGCCGTTATTTTGAGTTGGCAAATTCGTGAGCACGCTATAGCCAGCCGATATGCCCAGTTTATTTCGCAACTTAAATCAATACGTCTTGAATTACCGGTTTATGTGTTAGGTGATGACAGCAAAGGGCTGGACATCGTCAATGAATCTGAAGATATCGAGTCTTTCTTCTTTAAAGATGATGTATTATCTGACCCTGAGTCCATCCTGGGTTACATCATCAATGATTTCGATGATCGCTGCCAGACTCCATTTTGGACTGCTTACAAGCGTTATGTTGCAGAGTCTAATGACTCCTGGCACACGCCTGGACATAGCGGTGGTGCCAGTTTTAGAAACTCTCCCTATATTAGTGATTTTTATCAGTTCTACGGCCGCAATGTGTTTGTTGGCGACCTTTCAGTTTCCGTTGATTCTCTAGGCTCACTTTCCGATAGTACAAACTATATAGGACGTGCCCAACAAGCAGCAGCGAGTACCTTTGAAGTTAAGCGAACCTACTTCGTGACTAACGGTTCATCAACTTCTAATAAAATTATTCTGCAAACGCTACTACGCAAAGGTGACAAAGTCATCATTGATCGCAACTGCCATAAATCAGTTCACTACGGCATCCTGCAATCATCAAGTATGCCTATTTATCTTTCCAGCATCCTCAACCCCAAGTATGGCATTTTTGCACCGCCATCGCTGGCTGATATGAAGCAGGCCATTGAGCAAAACCCAGATGCCAAGCTATTAGTCTTAACCGGCTGCACCTATGACGGCTTATTAAGTGATCTGAAACAAGTCGTGGAACTCGCACACGGCCATAACATCAAAGTCTTTATTGATGAAGCCTGGTTTGCCTATTCATTATTTCACCCGCAGTTTCGCCACTACTCAGCGATTAATGCAGGCGCCGACTATGTTACCCATTCTGCCCATAAAGTAGTGTCTGCCTTTTCACAAGCATCTTATATTCACATTAATGATCCGGACTTTGACGAAGATTTTTTCCGTGAGGTCTATAGCATATATGCCAGCACTTCACCCAAGTATCAGTTGATTGCTTCTCTAGATGTGTGCCACAAACAACTTGAGATGGAAGGCTATAAAATTCTTAATGGATTACTCCATCATGTCGCCGAGTTTAAACAACAAATGGCGAGCCTAAACAAAATCAAAGTACTGGACAAGAACGACTTTAAATCTCTGTTTCCTCACTTCGAGTCCGATAATATGGGCCATGACCCACTAAAAATCCTCGTAGACATCAGTGAGTTACCGTATTCGCATAAGGATATCCATAACTACCTGCTGGACGAAGTGGGGCTCGAAATTGAGAAGTATACTCACAGCACCATTCTCGTTTTGCTCACTCTCGGCGGCACTCGTTCCAAAATTATTCGTCTTTATAACGCACTGAAAAAACTGGATAGTGGTCGGGTAAAGTTAACCACAGCCAGTCGTCGTTCTAAAATCCCCAATAATCTACCACCTATCGAATTAGCCTGTCTGCCTAACGAAGCCTTCTTTGGTCAAAGGGAATGCTTACCCATTGCTGAAGTCGAAAATCGTATTTGTGCAGGCTTGGTGACACCTTATCCGCCAGGCATACCGCTACTGGTTCCCGGCCAAATTATCAGACGCGAACAACTGGAATATCTAGCTGTTCTCACCAACCAGAACTTAACCATTCAGGGTAGCTTTGACGGGGAGATTTATGTGCTGAAAAAGTAATGGTGAGTGCTAACGCCTACTTAAGGACTGATAATAGCTTGCTTAAATTTTGAAGCGAAGTGAAACCGTGTGAACTGTTAGCAGCCCTACTTTAAAATTCTTTTTAGATGTTTCCTGACACAAGTGAATTTTATTTATTTTTTCTTTTTTGAAGAAGATATAGCTATGAATATAATTATAAATACAACTACTACTCCACCTATGGCTGCCCAAGTCATGATTATTCCCTTTAATTTAAAGTTAAGGTTATTGAGAACTAAAACTATCACACATACATAAAAATAACATTAAGTTCAATATAGCACCTAACGCTTGGTTGTGCGGCAGTGAACGAGTGTGCGAGTGAGCTGTCGCGACACCAACCACTGGTTAGAGTCGATTTTATTAGATGCCGTAAATAAGAAAAGAAAAACCTAAGACACTAAATATACACACCAAACGCACGACCCAAATTGGCAATTTCTCACCTATGTATTTAACAATATTTTCTATTTTTCTGTTACCCAACGCCACTACAGCAATTACAGCCACTAAGGATAAGTATCCAACGATACTAAAAACTAACGGAAATGTTGCAGCATTGGATGACAAGACAAGCGAAATACCCAACATTAGTCTAACAGCGACATCACTATATCTAGCTAGCTTTGAGTTTACGAGATATGGCATACCATCAACTAATTTTTGTGGAAAGAAAACGCACATTGCACTTAGCAAAACCATTCCAGAGCAGATTACAATGATAATAATTTGCCAAATTGTGTAGTCCAAGTTAATTAACCTCTAACATTATATTATAGGACATCGCCGATAACCTTTTGATTTTAAATTGTTTATTTCCAATGTCCGTTTTTCCGATTAATACCATATAAAAGCATACATCCCAGTGGCTTTTATCTCAATCGATAGTAGCAAAATCAATATCTTACGGGAAGTGTTGATTATAATGTGTTCGTTGTGTTGTCTTTGAAGTGAAAATTGAGGAGTTATTCTTTGCTTACCACTTGCCGAATAGTCTGCCGATAAAAGCGCTGGCTTCTTTTCCGCTGAGGCTCGATATCATGGCTAGCAGTGCGCTGATAGCGATAACTGTGTGCGTTAAGGCGCTGGAAAAGTTGATGTCGGCTATAAGCCAGTCAATGCCTAACGCAAAACCGTAAATAATCAGATAGAAAGGAGCATAGATAAGACCAAGTAACAATAAGAACACTACTAAACCGAGTATTCGAGTTGTTAGTGTTCTTTTTTCGTTGGGTCTCATTAATATAGAAGGGTCTTTTTTAAATTTGGTGCTCAGAGCGGGACTTGAACCCGCACGGCCTACGGCCACTACCCCCTCAAGATAGCGTGTCTACCAATTCCACCACCTGAGCAATATAAAGACGATCAATTATTGATCTTGATCGTCTTCTTTTGTTTCTTCTTCAGTCGCTTCGGGAATAGACTCAGAAATAGCCTGGTCATCTTCCGTCGGAATTTCAGTACTAATCTCTTCTTGAGTATCTGACGGAATCTCGGAAGGAATTGCTTCTTCTGTCTCTGCTGGAATTTCAGAAGATTGAATACCAACCTCTTCTACCGGCGCAGCTTCTGGGTCATCGAGTAAACCGGACTCGGCGGCTTCATCCTGACCAATGGCATGAATAGTCAAAGCCAAAGCAAAGAATAGAATGGCTAAGATAGTGGTACTCTTAGTTAAGAAGTTGCCAGCGCCTGGGGCGCCGAATAGAGTGTTAGAAGCACCAGCACCAAACGAAGCACCAATTTCTGCCCCTTTACCTTGTTGGATCAATATGATTCCAACCAGTAACAAGGCAACTACTAACAAACTGATCATTAAAAATAATTCCATCGTATTATCCTGCTATTTTGCAAATCGCGATAAATTCATCTGCTTTTAAAGAAGCTCCGCCAATCAATCCACCATCGATATCAGGCTGAGCCAATAATTCTTCAGCATTGGCCGCTTTCATACTGCCGCCATAGAGTATTTTAATATTTTCAGCAACCTGAGCATTTTTACCACGTAAATGAGCTCGAATCGCTGAGTGAACTTCCTGAGCCTGCTCTGGAGTTGCGGTAACGCCAGTGCCGATTGCCCATACCGGCTCATAAGCTACAACAACCTGCTGTAATGCATCGATACCTAAGGTATCAATAACTGCATCCAGTTGCTGCTGCACTACTTGCATAGTGGAGCCTTTTTCTCTTTGTTCAAGGGTTTCACCCACACAAAGAATAGGCATTAATTCAGCTTCAATGGCCTTGCCAACTTTATGAGCAACTAATACATTCGTTTCGCCGTACAGGCTACGACGTTCGGAATGGCCAACAATTACATACTGGCAACCATTATCTTTAAGCATGTCGCCACTGATTTCACCAGTATAGGCGCCCTGCTTCTGCTCGCTTAAGTTTTGTGCTCCGACTGCAATCTTATGATTACCAATCAGGCTCTCAACAAAAGATATATAAATAGTAGGAGGGCACACTAGCACGTCACTTTTCATGCCAGCATCCAACTGCTCAGTCATGCCCTTCATTAAAGCCTCAATGAATGGCTTACTACCGTGCATTTTCCAGTTGCCTGCGATGAGCTTAGTACGCACTTGGATAACTCCTCTTTTATACCACTCTTAAACTTGCGCGGATTGCCTTAATTTTGCCAGTCATTTTGTGTTAAACGCCCAGCGACAATCGCCCCTTTTAACAAAAGGGCGCAAATATTAACCGAGGGCCGACTTTAAAACAAGCTCTGTTGACTCTGATCAGTAGTTTTTGCCTTTTATGGGCCGATTTCCCTAGAAAAAGCATGGATTTTGAACTATCGATCCAAGTATAATACGCGCCGTTTAAGGTCGATTGGCTAATATTTGACCTTAATTTGGAACTATGGCACCTGAAAATCCGTAAATAACAACAAGATATGACTGGTTGTAGCACGCTACACACCAGGTTTTTTTGTTATTGGCATGATTTTGCAGCGCACCATAGTGAAGTGACAACCATCAGGTATTAAAAGTAGCGACCTATGATTAAGATTAAGAAAGGCCTGGACCTGCCTATTGAAGGGCAACCAGAGCAAACGATCTCAGCTGGTACTACGGTAAAAACCGTCGCCATATTAGGCGAAGATTATGTTGGTATGAAACCGACCATGCATGTGCAGGAAGGGGACACCGTTAAGAAAGGCCAGATAATCTTCGAAGATAAAAAAAACCCCGGAGTAAAATACACTGCTCCAGCAGCGGGTACGATTAAAGCCATTAACCGTGGTAATAAGCGTAAGCTGTTGTCGGTAGTGGTTGAAGTTGCCGAGCAAGAAGAAGCAGTCAGCTTTAATAAATTTAGTCCTGAGCAACTGTCTGGCTTGAGTCGCGAAGCGATTGTCGAGCAAATGGTTGATTCAGGCATGTGGACTGCACTGCGCAAACGTCCTTACTCAAAAGTTCCAGCGATCGACAGCGAAACACAAGCGATTTTCGTGTCAGCAATGGATACCAATCCGTTAACTGCCGATCCTGAAGTCATTATTAGTGAGCAGAATGAAGCCTTTAATTACGGACTTGATATTCTTGCTCAACTTTCCGGTGACAAGGTTTTTGTGGCGACTGCCCCAAACTCATCACTGACTAAAAGTAGCAATGCTAAAGTTAGCTATGAAGAGTTTTCTGGCCCGCACCCTGCAGGCTTAGTGGGTACTCACATTCATTTCTTATACCCAGCTTCTATGAACCATCCGGTATGGTACATCGGTTATCAGGATGTGATTGCATTAGCCAAGCTATTCATTGAAGGCGAACTTCATACTGATCGTGTTATCGCTTTAGGCGGTACCATGATTAAGAAGCCACGCTTGATTCGTACTCGCGTCGGCGCTTGCATTGATGAACTGATGGCTGAGGAAGAAAATGATGCGGATAACCGCCATATCTCTGGTTCAGTGCTCAGTGGCTTTAATGCAATCGATGCTCGCGGCTATTTAGGTCGTTATCACAATCAAGTTACCGTCATCCGCGAAGGTCGTGATAAAGAGTTCTTCGGCTGGGCCATGCCTGGTACTGATAAATTCTCGGTGACTCGCGCATTCTTTGGCCACCTGTTCCCGAAAAGGCGTTTTAACATGACAACCACCACCGGTGGTTCAGATCGTTCTATTATGCCAATTGGTAACTATGAGCGTGTCATGCCTTTAGATATTCTGCCGACTCAGCTTTTACGCGCTATCGTCACAAACGACACAGTACTCGCACAGGAGTTGGGTTGTCTGGAGCTGGACGAGGAAGATTTAGCCTTGTGTACCTATGTTTGCCCGGGCAAATATGAGTACGGCTCCATTCTTCGCGAAAATCTGACCAAGATTGAGAAAGAAGGATAAGAGAGGCTACCATGGGTTTAAAAAACTTTATTGAAAAAATCGAGCCGCATTTTGAGAAAGGCGGCAAGTGGGAAAAATGGTATGCCTTGTACGAAGCGGCAGCGACCATTTTCTATACACCGGGTCATGTCACCAAAGGCGGCACGCACGTCCGTGACAACATTGACCTGAAACGCATCATGATCATGGTTTGGCTTGCTACTTTCCCGGCTATGTTCTGGGGCATGTGGAACGTTGGTTTTCAAGCGCAGCTTGGATTAGCCCAAGGCTTAACACTGCCTGACGCCTGGCAAGTTGATTTCTTCCAGTTCTTCGGCGGTGTTATTACCCCAGAAACTGGCGTGCTTGGCCTGATGTTCTACGGCGCCTGCTTCTTTATTCCAATTTACGCCGTTACCTTTATTGTTGGTGGATTCTGGGAAGTCTTGTTTGCCAGTGTTCGCGGTCATGAGATCAACGAAGGATTCTTCGTCACTTCGATTCTTTTCGCATTGATCCTGCCCGCCGAAATTCCATTATGGCAAGTGGCTCTTGGTATTTCCTTCGGTGTCGTGGTTGCTAAAGAAATCTTCGGTGGTACCGGTAAGAACTTTATGAACCCTGCGCTAGCCGGTCGTGCATTCCTGTTCTTCTCTTATCCAAGCGAAATTTCAGGTGCCGAAGTATGGGCGGCAGTCGATGGCTTTACCAGTGCAACTCCGCTGGCAGCAGCAGCTGCGGGCACTATTACCGATTACGGCATTAATCAAAGCTGGTGGGATGCTTTCTTAGGTCGCATTCCTGGTTCAATCGGTGAAGTATCAACTCTGATGATCCTCATCGGCGGTCTATTCATTATCTATGCTCGCATTGCTTCATGGCGCATCGTTCTAGGTGTATTGTTCGGCATGATCGGTATGACACTGATTCTTAACTCAGTGGGCAGTGAAAGTAATCCGATGTTTGCCATGCCTTGGTACTGGCACTTGGTTACTGGTGGTTTCGCCTTTGGTATGTTCTTTATGGCGACCGACCCTGTTTCAGCGTCTTTAACCAACAAAGGTAAATGGTACTTTGGTGCCTTAATTGGCGTCATGGTTATATTGATTCGCGTAGTCAACCCAGCCTTCCCTGAAGGTATGATGCTTGCGATTCTATTCGCCAACCTGTTCGCACCATTGATTGACCACTTTGTGGTGCAAAGCAACATCAAGCGGAGGACTCGTCGTCATGTCTAAGAAAGAAAGTCCAATGAGAACCATTGTGGTTGCAGTGATTCTGAGCTTAGTCTGCTCGGTGATTGTTTCTGTTGCCGCCATTAAGTTAAAGCCTTTACAGGAAACCAATAAGGAACTTGACCGTAAGTTGAACATCCTTATTGCTGCGGGGTTAATCGATGGTCAGGCGCAAGCAACCAAAGACCAAATCGAAAATACTTTTAAACAGATAGAGACTCGTGTTGTTGATTTGTCTACCGGCGAATACGTTGAACCTCCGAAAGGTTTCGAGCAACGTAAAGCTGCTAAAGATCCAAGCCTGAACGTTCGAATCGAAGATGATATCGCTGGCATTAGAACGCGTTCCAAATTGGCCAATGTTTACCTGGTCAAGAAAGACGGACAGCTCGACACTATCATTCTTCCTTTCCATGGTTATGGTCTATGGTCAACCATGTATGGTTTCCTGGCGCTTGAGCCTGATACCACAACAGTTGTTGGCTTGAAGTATTATGATCAGGCCGAAACTGCCGGTCTTGGCGGCGAAATTGAAAATCCAAAATGGCGTTCTATCTGGCCAGGTAAAGAAGTCCTAAACGAGCAAGGCGAGCCTGTTATTCAGGTGGTCAAAGGTGAAGCTAAGAATGAACATCAGGTTGATGGACTATCTGGCGCAACCCTGACCAGCGTTGGTGTTGAGAACTCATTACGCTATTGGTTAAGTAATGATGCCTTTGGACCATACTTGGCAAAAGTAAGAGCGGGGGAATTGTAAAATGGCATTTGATAAACAAGAAGCCAAATCGGTTCTATTATCACCGATTTTTAACAACAACCCAATCGCCCTTCAGGTATTGGGGATTTGTTCTGCGCTGGCAGTAACCAGTAAACTCGAAACTGCATTGGTGATGAGTTTGGCCCTAACAACAGTTGTTGCCTTCTCAAACCTTATCATCAGTTTGATCCGTAAACAGATTCCATCAAGCATTCGTATTATCGTGCAGATGACGATTATTGCGTCTTTGGTAATTCTGGTTGACCAGGTGTTGAAAGCTTACGCTTATGAAGTTTCTAAGCAGCTTTCAGTATTTGTTGGCTTGATTATTACCAACTGTATCGTAATGGGACGCGCTGAAGCTTATGCCATGAAAAATGGCCCTGCGATGAGCTTCCTCGATGGTTTAGGTAACGGTCTTGGTTATTCGGTATTGCTGATTATTGTCGGTATCATCCGCGAGCTATTGGGCTCTGGTAAACTGTTAGACTTTACCATCTTCCCTACAACTGCTGACGGCGGTTGGTATCACACAAACGGTATGCTACTGCTGCCAGCGAGTTCTTTCTTTATTATCGGTTTACTCATCTGGGCACTACGTACCTGGAAAACCGATCAAGTGGAGGATGCTGAATAATGGACCATTATATCTCCCTATTTGCAAAAGCGGTTTTCGTAGAGAACATCGCCCTGGCATTCTTGCTGGGCATGTGTACCTTCCTGGCGGTTTCAAAGAAGGTTCAAACTGCCATTGGCCTTGGTATCGCTGTCGTTATCGTGCAGACGATTACCGTTCCAGTCAACAACCTGTTGCTAAACGGTTTGTTAAAAGAAGGCGCTCTGGCTTGGGCTGGCTTTCCAGAAGCTGATTTAAGCTTCTTGGGACTTATCGTCTATATCGGTGTTATTGCCGCGCTTGTTCAGATTCTGGAAATGACTTTAGACAAGTTCTTCCCGGCACTTTACCAATCGCTTGGTATCTTCTTGCCATTGATCACTGTCAACTGTGCCATCCTGGGTGGCTCTTTGTTCATGGTTGAGCGTGACTATAGCTTCCCTGAGTCAATGGTTTACGGCTTCGGCTCAGGTTTCGGTTGGGCTTTAGCGATCGTTGCCCTGGCCGGTATTCGCGAGAAGATGAAGTACTCTGACGTTCCTGATGGTTTACGTGGATTAGGTATTACCTTTATCACCGTTGGCTTGATGGCCCTTGGCTTTATGTCTTTCTCCGGCATCAAACTGTAAACGAGTAAAGAGGTTAACTAATGAATGAAATAATATTAGGCGTTGCCCTGTTTACGGTAGTGATTTTTGCACTTGTACTGGTGATCTTATTCGCTCGTAAACAACTCGTCAGCACAGGCGATGTTCATATCAACATCAATAAAGACGCAGACAAAGCCATAACTGTTCCTGCGGGCAGCAAGTTACTGAATGCCTTGTCAGATAGCGGCATTTTCTTATCGTCAGCTTGTGGCGGTGGCGGTACTTGCGGTCAATGTGTCTGTAAAGTACTCGAAGGTGGTGGTTCTATTCTTCCGACTGAGGAAAGTCATATTACTCGTCGTGAAGCCAGAGAGGGTTACCGTCTTTCCTGTCAGGTCGCTGTTAAGCAAGACATGCAAATCGAAGTTCCAGAAGAAGTCTTTGGTACTAAGAAATGGGACTGTGAAGTTATCTCTAACGATAACAAAGCGACCTTCATCAAAGAATTGGTACTTAAGATTCCTAATGGCGAAAGCGTACCTTTCCGTGCTGGTGGATATATTCAGATTGAAGCGCCACCTCACAAAGTTAAATTCAGTGAATTTGATGTGCCAGCTGAATACCGTGGCGACTGGGAACGCTTTAAGCTTTTTGACCTAGAGTCAGAAGTTAAAGAAGAAACCATTCGCGCATATTCAATGGCTAACTATCCTGAAGAAGAAGGCATTATCATGTTGAACGTACGTATTGCAACGCCTCCGCCACGCGATATGTCATTGCCACCTGGTAAAATGTCATCTTATATCTGGAGCTTAAAACCTGGTGATAAGGTTACGATTTCTGGTCCTTATGGTGAATTCTTCGCTAAAGACACTACCGCTGAAATGGTCTTTATTGGTGGTGGTGCTGGCATGGCTCCGATGCGCTCGCATCTCTTCGACCAATTGCGTCGTATTAAAACCGACCGTAAAATTAGCTTCTGGTACGGTGCTCGTAGTTCACGCGAAATGTTCTATGATGAAGATTTCGATATGTTAGCCAAAGAGAACCCGAACTTTGAATGGCATGTGGCTCTTTCTGATCCGCAGCCTGAAGACAACTGGGAAGGCTACACCGGCTTTATTCACAACGTTCTATACGAGAACTACTTGAAGGACCACCCAGCTCCTGAAGATTGTGAGTTCTATATGTGTGGACCACCAATGATGAACGCAGCTTGTATCCAGATGCTTGAAGATCTGGGTGTTGAGCGTGAAAACATCTTATTGGATGACTTCGGTGGCTAATCCGCTTGGGTTATAACTGAAGCTTCTATAAAATAGGCAGTCTTATGACTGCCTTTTTTATGCCTTTATGATACGTATTACGATCTTACTCATTTTTACACTCTCCCTCGCGGCCTGCCAGCAAGAAGCACAATATAGTAAACTGACTGGCAACACTATGGGCACTAAATACCGTATCACTTTTGAGTCTAACAATATCAATTCTGAACAATTACAATCGGCCCTGACCCAAGAGTTAGATACCATCAACCTGTTGATGTCGACTTATATTCCCGACAGCGAAATCAATCAATTCAATGCCCTTGCAACCAAAGAGTGCTTCGCCTTTTCTGATCCAACCTGGGTTGTTCTGATTGCCGCTAAAGATGTCTACCACCAAACCGAAGGGGCTTTTGATATTACTGTTGCACCTTTAATTCAGCGCTGGGGTTTTGATGCAGCTGAATATGCGCAGCGAGTTCCATCTGCAGCAGAAGTACAAGATTTACAAAGTGCCGTTGGTACCGATCAGCTAGAATTTGATTTCGCGGAACAATGTATCGCTAAATCTAACCCAGAGCTAACCATCAACCTTTCCGCCATTGCAAAAGGTTACGCAGTCGATCAGCTTGCGAATATCATGGAAGAGTTCAACATACCTAATTATCTAGTTGAAATCGGCGGTGAAACTAAAAGCCAAGGAGTTAATATCCATAGCTACCCTTGGCGCATTGCAGTTGAAAAGCCAGTTGCAGGAACCACTCAACAACAGTTAATCGTGGTTGGTTTAAACAACACATCTATAGCGACTTCAGGTGATTATCGTAATTATTTCGAAGTGGATGGGAAGCGCTTTTCTCATACTATTGACCCAACCACAGGTTATCCAATAACACATGGCTTAACCTCAGTATCAGTCGTTCACCCCAGCAACATGTATGCTGATGCTTACGCCACAGCATTCAGCGTTATGGGCTTTGAGCGCTCAAAACAATTTGCACATAGTCATCAGCTACCCATATTCCTTATAAATCGGCAAGATGAACAATTGATGACTTATCAGAATGAGTTGTTTTCCAATATTGTAATAGATACTGACCAGCCGCCTGCTGAATAAGACTACTTAAATTATTATCAAACAGGTTTGTGAATAAGCCGAGCAACCGCTCGGCTTATTACGCTTTATAGAGAAAGCTCGTATTTTTGCCCCGGATGTCTCAACCCGCCACACTTAAAGCTAATCTGCATACTATAAGGTGCTGGGCCAGTGACACTCTGAACAACAATGTTAAAGCCATTTACACCATGGTAATAAGGCTGCCCATAAGGCGGATAACCACCATTATCGGTAGTGGTTACCTTGCTTTCGCAACGTGACTCTACCATTGACTGGATATTGGTTTGGCTTGCACAGGCATAAAAGCTCAAGCTGCCACAGTTAAACGTTTCGGTGCCATTAAAAAACTGGATATAGGGATCATTGTGATTTCCGTGGTTATATTCTTCAGCCACAACGACGCTACTGATAACTAAACTTAATAGTAATACTAAGTATTTCATACATTCACTCCAAGTTAACTCATATTAAATCGACCCCAATTGGTCAATGCTCAACTTATCAGTAACTTGAAAAAAACACCCCGAAATTGCAGGGTTAAAATCAGCTCATTCTAAACTTTACCCATTTTTACCCTGCTACTTATTTAGCTCATTTTATATACTAATGCTTATATTTAAATGTCAATATGATAAAATAGGGTTTCATAGTTAATATCGAGTTTTATATCGTGAGTAGTACTTTCTTTCTTGCATTCATACTATTTTTAGCTGTCATGGTAATAATGGCGGTTGGGTATTTGTTTCAACAAAAGCGAATTAGCGGTAGTTGCGGTGGAATGGATGCCTTAGGCATTGAGAAGGCTTGTGATTGTGATAAGCCATGTGCGAAGAAGCGTGCTCGCCTACGGAACGAGCGACGCCTTAATGTCGAAGTTTTAGAAGACTAATTGCTCGGCAATTAGTCTTTACGGCCAACAAATTGAATCGCTTTTAATATACTTTGTCTCGAAATCATTCCCACTAACTGACTTTTCTCCATCACCGGATACATGCGGCAGTTGTCTTTTAAGAATCTCTCTGCGACATCAGCAATGCTGTCATCAGGGTGTACAGTTTTGACCTCTTTAGTCATTAAATCCATAACCCTATGCCCCAAGTCACCATGATAAATAGCACTCAAAACAGTGTGTAGGCAGTCTTTTTCGGAAATAAACCCAACTAATCGATTATGGTCATCCAATACTGGAGCGCCGGTTAAGCGATATTCCAACATTGTCTGAGCAGCTTCAACAACATCTGTTTGTGGTTTTAAGGTGATCATTGCCGAAGTCATATAATCTCTAACATGAACCGACTTTATCATAAAGCTACTCCTTGATTTTATTGTAAGAATTGAAAAGCGCTTTCGCTTGATCTTCAATTTGATAGTAGCTTATTTGCCAGAAAAAACAAAGCCCAGCAATATGCTGGGCTTTGAAAGAGGCCTGACTTTCTAAATATATTATTTAGTAGTCATTGTCTCTGCACGTGCTTCTGCACGACGATTTAAGGCACGGCCATCTGCAGTTGAGTTGTCTGCGATTGGTTGGTCTTCACCATAGCCTTTTGAGCTCAATCGAGACGCATCAATACCGAAGTTGCTTACTAAGTACTCTTTTACAGAGTTAGCACGACGCTCCGATAAGCCTTGGTTATATGCACTAGAACCTACGCTATCAGTATGCCCCTGGATTTCAGCATTGACATCTGGATATTGGCGTAAGAACTCAGCCACTTTGGCTATTTCAGCGACCATTTCTGGCTTGATTTCATATTTGTTAGTGTCAAAGTTTAAGCGCATATCAACAACAACTTCTTCTGCAACTTTAACTTCACAACCTTTTTCGTCGACCTGAACACCCGGAGCTGTACCTGGGCAAGCATCTTGATAATCGTAAACACCATCGTTATCACTGTCTAAAGGACAACCATTAGCATCTACAGCAGCGCCTGCAGGCGTTCCTGGACATTGATCGTTTGCATCTAATACGCCATCACCGTCAGAATCTTTTGCTCTCTCAACTGGTTTTGGAGCTGGAGCCGCACCAGATTTAACCGTGTCACCGAAGAAATAACCGTAGCTGACGTACCATACTTGATGATCGCCGCGCTCACCGGAATCCAACCAGTCATAACCTACGCGCATGAAAACGTTATCCGATGCAAAGTGCTCAAGACCAACACCAACTTTATAATATCCGTCCTCTAAATCTGGGTGGTAAACACCATACTTATCGCTTAACTCGCCATAGCCCAATTTAAGGAATGGATGCGTTGTAGCACTACCCATCCAGCTTGTGTCATTTAAAATAAGATTTAGAGCTGTATTTTCAACATCAGTACGATAACCTGATGTAAAATTTGGAATTTCGTCAAAGTAATTGTACTCTAGCTCCAGAGCGACGTTCTTGTTAAAGAACCAACCTAGGCCCAATCCACCGGATTGAGTATTGCCAGAATTCCAATGAGAATCTAGCTCTATGTCATACCAACCTACGTGGCCATAAAAACCATGACGGTCTTGCACTTCTTCTGCAGCAAATGCCGTTGACCCTAAAGCCATCAAGCAAGCTGCGGTTAATAATTTTTTCATTGTATTACCCTCTTAAGTTATTCATTTATGTTCCATGGTGCTTCGCATTATAGCGGAAACAATGAGTTAGATACAAAGCATAAGCCGAATTTGACATAATTTTACATTTTTTAGGCAATGTTGCGCACTTTTTCTGCCAACTTCTCGGCCATTTTTGTTGCCAGATTTGTATCATCAGCTTCAACCATCACTCTGATCAAAGGTTCAGTACCTGAAGCGCGTAGTAAAACTCGACCATTATCAGCAAGTTCGGTATCAACCTCTTTTGCCAACTGCTGTAATTCTTCATTTCCCATAATTCTCTTCGCGTCTTTTACACGAACATTAATCATCGTTTGTGGGAATAAAGGAAACTGCTTGGCTAAGTCACCAATTGTTTTTCCTTGCTCTTTAATCACTCTTAACACCTGCAGCGCAGCAATAATCCCATCACCGGTAGAATTATAATCAAGATGAATCAAGTGTCCTGATGACTCGCCACCAATCAGCCAATTATTCTTCTTAAGGGTTTGCATGACATATCGATCTCCCACTTTGCTTCGCTCAAATGGAATCTCAAATTCTTTCAACGCATTTTCAATCGCCATATTGGTCATCAAGGTTCCAACCACTCCACCTTTAAGCAACCCTTTTTGTTGCAAGTGATAAGCCATCATAAACATTAGCTGGTCACCGTTAATAGTGCCACCATTGGCATCCACCATCATCAGGCGGTCGCCATCACCATCAAAGGCAATACCGATATCTGCCCGGTGTTCAACTACTGCTTTTGACAAGGGCTCAAGATGAGTTGCACCACACTCACGGTTGATGTTTAAACCATCTGGCTCTACCGCAGTTTTTATAACTTTAGCGCCCAATTCTTTGAATACGTAAGGGGCAATATGGTAAGTCGCACCGTTAGCGCAATCTAAAACAATCTTCATTCCATCTAGGTTAAAATCATTAGGAACACTGGCTTTACAAAATTCAATATATCTCGCCGCAGCATCTTCTATTCGATACGCCTTGCCTAACTTCTCAGAGGGTAAAGAGGTCATTTCTTGCTCCAATAAGGCTTCAATTTCTAACTCAACCTCATCCGGTAATTTTGTCCCTGCTGCTGAGAAAAATTTGATTCCATTATCCTGGAATGGATTATGCGAAGCGCTTATCACAATCCCAGCGTCAGCTCTAAAGGTTCGAGTTAAGTAAGCTATCGCTGGCGTCGGCATAGGCCCAACCAAAAAGCTATCGACCCCTGCAGACGTCAAGCCAGCTTCAAGAACTGACTCGAACATATACCCTGAAATCCGTGTGTCTTTACCAATAACGATTCGACCTTTTTTGCCAAGTACTTTCCCGGCAGCCCAACCCAACTTCAATACAAATTCAGGTGTAATCGGAAAGTCACCAACTGTTCCTCTAATCCCATCGGTGCCAAAATATTTTCTTTCGCTCATTTTATCCGTTCCTAATTTTGTTTATTTGGCTTGCTCAAAGGCGCAAAATAATTTCACTGCTTCAACTGTTGCCTTAACATCGTGCACTCTAAGAATATTTGCACCCTTGGTTAACGAGTACATGGCAGCAGCGACGCTACCATTAGCCCTATCGTTCACATCAGCATCCAAGATGGTGCCAATCATTGTCTTTCTTGAAACACCGACTAGTAGTGGTAAATTTAGTTCTTTAAAACTGTCTAAATGTTTCATCAGTTCACAGTTATGCTGCAACTTTTTACCAAACCCAAAACCTGGATCTAAACAGATTCGCTCAGTCGCGATGCCCGCTTCGAGGCACTGTTGTACTCGTTGTTTCAAAAATGATTTAACCTCGACTACCACGTCGCTGTATTGAGGATTCTGCTGCATCGTTCTAGGTTGCCCCTTCATATGCATCAAACACAGCGATACATTCGGGTCCGAAGCTACAGCGTCAATAGCACCATCCTCCTGCAATGCGCGAACATCATTGATCATACCGGCGCCAGCATTAATCGCTTCCGTCATTACAATGGCTTTACTGGTATCGACTGACACAGGCATACCACTATCCACGATAGCTTCTATCATAGGAATAACCCGATCCAGCTCTTCATTGACTGAGACGGCTTGCGCACCTGGGCGAGTGGACTCACCACCGACATCAATGATATCAACCCCTTCTTCAATCATGGCCTCAATGCGTCGCAGTGCTATATCTTTACGCAGATAACTGCCACCGTCCGAAAATGAGTCAGGAGTAGTGTTCAGAATACCCATCACAAGTGGTCGATTTGACTCTAATATTTTTTGCATTATAGCTACTTATGTCACAATGAAAAAAAGGGCCTGAAGGCCCTTTTCTTAATCAACAGATGGTTCTGTTACTGGTGATTCTTTTGGCGCTTCAGGTTGCGTTCCTGAGCCACCATTACCACCGGGGCCTTTTTTATCCGACCAATTAGCCGGCGGGCTTGGATCATCACCATCCATAATTTGCTTTATTTGGCTAGCATCAATGGTTTCATATTTCATTAACGCATCAGCCATTGCGTGCAACTGTTCCATATGGTCCTGCAAAATAGTTTTTGCTCGATTGTAGTTGCGATCAATAACCTCACGAATTTCTGCATCAATCGCTCTTGCTGTATCGTCAGAGATATTCTTGTGCTGAGTAACCGAGCGACCTAAAAAGACCTCACCCTCATCTTCTGCATATGACAATGGGCCGAGCTTATCAGACAATCCCCATTTTGTGACCATATTGCGGGCAATAGCTGTGGCGCGCTCGATATCATTCGAAGCACCAGTTGTCACCTTATCTACTCCATTAATAATCTCTTCCGCGATCCGGCCACCGTACAGTGACGATAGTTGGCTTTCTATCGCTTCTTTGGATAATGAGTATTTGTCTTGCTCAGGTAAATACATGGTCACACCCAGTGCACGACCACGTGGAATAATGCTCACTTTATAAACGGGATCATGGCTTGGCACTTTCAAACCAACAATAGCATGGCCAGCTTCGTGATAAGCGGTGTTCAGTTTTTCCTCTTCAGTCATGACCATTGAGCGACGCTCAGAACCCATCAGGATTTTATCTTTAGCTTTTTCAAACTGCTCCATCCCCACCACGCGTTGACTATCACGCGCTGCAAATAAAGCTGCCTCATTCACTAGATTAGCTAAATCGGCACCTGAAAAGCCAGGGGTACCACGAGCAATAAGGCCAGGCTCAACATCGTCACCAATAGGGACTTTACGCATATGCACTTTAAGGATTTGCTCACGACCTTTAATGTCAGGTAAGCCCACTACAACCTGACGATCAAAACGGCCAGGTCGCAATAACGCAGGATCGAGAACATCAGGACGGTTGGTGGCAGCAATAACAATCACGCCTTCACCACCTTCGAAACCATCCATTTCGACCAGTAACTGGTTTAAAGTTTGCTCACGCTCATCGTGCCCACCACCTAAACCAGCACCACGATGGCGACCGACAGCATCGATCTCATCAATAAAGATAATGCACGGAGCATGCTTCTTAGCTTGCTCAAACATGTCACGGACACGAGAGGCACCAACACCAACAAACATTTCAACAAAGTCGGAACCCGAAATAGTAAAGAACGGAACTTTAGCTTCGCCGGCAATGGCGCGCGCCAATAGAGTTTTACCAGTACCCGGAGGGCCAACCATCAAGACACCACGTGGAATCTTGCCGCCTAAGCGTTGGAATTTACGAGGATCGCGTAAGAAGTCGACTAACTCACCCACTTCTTCTTTGGCTTCTTCAACGCCAGCAACATCGGCAAAAGTGGTCTTAACCTGATCTTCACTGAGCATACGCGCCTTGCTCTTGCCAAAAGACATTGCACCGCCACCTTTACCACCGCCCTGCATCTGGCGCATAAAATAAATCCACACCGCAATCAGTAGTAAAATAGGGCCAAAGCTCCAAAGGAAGGCAGCTAGTCCACCCCCCTCACGCTTCTTTCCACTGTAGCTGACATCATTTGCCAACAAAATTTCATTCAGCTTTTCATGGCCGCCCGAAGGGATATCTGCATTAATTTCACTATTACTGCTGATATCTTTACCGGAAACCACATTATTGTTTGGGTTAATGACCACATCTTCCACTTCTTTGGACTCGATGCGACTCACAAACTCAGAAAATTTGACCTGGCTATTGTCCTGCTGACGTTCCTGAATGGCGTCAATCACAATGAACAATATGACCGCTGCAACGGCCCAAAATAAAATATTTTTTACTAAATCGTTCAAAACCTGAACCTCAATCTTGGCAACGCTTTGCCTTTAATAATGACCACACATTATGCCATGCTTTGTCAGTAACGAAAGCCCTGAAGCTTAACAAAACGTAACAATCATAACCATCCAGTTAGCCTATCACTCGTTCAACTGACACGTAACTAACCCTTATATCCTATACCCACCACATAAACTTCGCGTGAACGTCCTCTGGAAGCGTCGGGTTTACGGATTAAAACCTTATCAAAAACTTCGCGACACTGTCGTATATAGTCGTCAAAACCCTCGCCCTGGAAGACCTTGACCACATAATTACCACCTTTCGCAAGCACCGTTTGAGCCAGCTCCAGCGCCAACTCACACAAATACATGCCGCGCGGTTGATCAACCGCATCCACACCACTCATATTGGGGGCCATGTCCGATAAAACAAGGTCTGCCTTATGTTCACCAATCTTATCCAGCAACTGATTAAGCACCGCTTCTTCGCGAAAATCACCTTGAATAAAGTCAACATCCGGCAAGGGATCCATTTCCAGAATATCCAAAGCAAAAATTTTACCTTGGCTACCCATCTTATAGGCTACATATTGTGACCACCCACCCGGGGCAGCCCCAAGGTCTACCACCGTCACACCTTTGCCCAATAATTTATATTTTTGATCAAGCTCTTCCAGCTTGTATACCGCCCGTGAACGATAACCGTCTTTTTGCGACTTTTTGACATAGGGATCGTCAAAATGCTCTCTCATCCAGCGGTGACTGCTTTTGCTTCGTGACATAAAGAAAATATGCTTGTTTTTTCCTCAAATAAGTCTCTATTGTACCTTTTTTCAGGTAAAATGACCGCTAATAATCACTATCAGAAAGATGCAATGACTCAATTAAGTAACAACCAGGTAAAATTCTTACGCGGCAAGGCTCACAGCCTGAAGCCCATCGTGATGGTCGGCGCTAATGGCGTTACTGACAACGTCCTCGAAGAAATCAATATTGCGCTCAATCACCATGAGCTGATTAAGATTAAAGTCAGAGCTGAGGAGCGTGAAGATAAACAAGCCATGATTGACCATATTTGCCAACAAACTAAAGCAGCAAAAATTCAGGTTATTGGCCATAATCTATCGATTTATCGCAAATCGGCCAATCCTAAAATCATTTTGCCTAAATAATCAAATTCAGCTACCTTATGAGCTGCTTCTAATTTTTAGGAACTACTATGGCTTACAGCATTCTCCTGGTCGAAGATCACAAAGAATTAGCCGCCACAACTGGCGAATATCTTGAAGCTTGCGGCTATATTGTTGATTATGCGATGGATGGCATTTCTGGCCTTAATTTGGCTAAAAACAATCAATACGATGCTTTAATCCTTGATGTGATGCTGCCTGGTATAGATGGTTTTACCATTTGTCAGCGTATTCGCCAGGAAGCCCAGTCTGACATCCCCATTTTAATGCTCACCGCACGCGATCAATTAAGCGATAAACTGGATGGCTTTGATGCAGGGGCAGATGATTACTTGATCAAGCCCTTTGACTTTGAAGAACTGGATGCACGCCTTAATGCCATTATTCGTCGTCATAAAGGCGAACTGGATTCAAAGCCGCTGGTTATTCATGACCTGGAGCTTGATCCAAAAACTCTGCAGGTAAAGCGCCAAGGACAAAAGCTCAAATTATCTCCGACAGGTTTGCACATCCTGAAGCTATTGATGCGTAAATCACCGGAAGTGGTTACTCGAGAAGAGCTTGAGCGAGAATTGTGGGGCGACCTGGTACCGAACAGCGACGTTCTTAGAAGTCACTTATATAACTTACGCAAAGTGATCGACAAGCCGTTCGCAGAACATCTGCTACAGACAGTACCTGGTCTGGGTATTAAAATCACTTCACCAGAAGAATAACTCTAGTTATTTTTCTGCAATATGTTCTTTTAGCGTTAGCTGAATTTGCGTGCCTTTTCCCAACTCACTATCAATGGATATGTGCCAATTCATCTGATCGCAGATGCGCTTAACGATAGACATTCCAAGTCCAAATCCTTTGACCCGCTCCTGCTCACGATTAGCTCTATAAAAAGGCTCAAATATACGTTGTAAACTTTTCTCATCCATACCAATACCGGTATCCGACACGCGCACAAAGCTACGACCGATAAATACTTGAATTGAACCCTTCTCCGTATAATTAAATGCATTAAGCATTATGTTGTTTAAACAAATCACCAACAGACGTTCGGAAACACGCATCTTAAGCTGAACATTGCTATGCAAGCTGGTCTGGATCTGCTTATCTGGATATAGACGCTCAATCGCACTCAGCTGATGCTTAACAGTAGCATTGATATTAAGCGGTTCTTCAGCAATATCTGGCTCCTGATTTCTGGATAGTAAAAACAAGGCTTCCAGCAAGTCTTCCATTTCTTTAACCATTGGCTTCATGCGAGACACGATCTTTTGTTGGGACTCGTTGAGTTGTTGTTTTTCCAACAATGAGATAGAGCCTTTGAGTACGGCCAGAGGAGTTCGTAATTCATGGCTGGCATAGCGGGTAAAGTTTTTTTCACGAGTCACATACTCATTGACTCGCTCTGCATACTGGTCAAATGCCTGCAACAGCGTCATGACTTCGGCATCAGCATTTTTTTCAATGTCAGAAAAGTCGAGCTTCAAATCGGAGCGTTCAGAAACCTCTACGCTATCCATTAAACGTGAAAGTTTAACTACAGGTGAAATGGCTCGACGTGACAGCATATAGGTAATCCATGCCGGTAGATAAATAATCAAAAGAACGAATGCGAGCGGGGCAATACCAAAGTAGAAAGACAGGCGTGCAACCTGCCCCTCTTCGAACACCAGATACAAGCGCTTGCCATGCTTTTGAGAAATATGGACCAGCGGCTGCCTGTTATCCACATCGACTCTTTGATAACCTACCTCGAGTACTTCTAAATAATCGGGTACATCGTCTGAACGACTGGTCGATGACATATAACCGGTCAGGTTTAAAGTGTTGGGTAAATTAAAGGCGCTATTTTGTTCATAGTTTTTCCAAAAAAAATCGGCCTCACCTTCCAGTGCCTGTTTAATCAAAACATTTTCAACCACTTTCGCCGCGCCATAGACACCCAATAACGTTACCGCACTAATCAGCAATAACTGTATTGCCATCGCCTTGATGATTTTATAATGTATGCCGCGACGTTTTTGACTCATATTGATGTCCCTTTACCCGGGGAGCTAAATTATAAATATATTTATGTGCTACTAGTCAGCGCTTAACCAATTGGTCAGCTCTTAACAAGTCATTTATCTATTAACAAATCGTCTATCTCTTTACAAACTTGTAATGCGCAACCATCCACTCGTTTCCATCAGCATAACCAAATAGCTCGGCACAAGCCATAAAGAAAATACGCCAACGCTGAAACCAGATTTTGGCAAAGTCTTTACCATAGACAGTTTCGAATAACGGCATAATTTGTTTGTGATTCTGATCCATATTGTCCAGCCAGGCATTAGACGTTTTTTCATAATGCTGCCCACTAACCAGCCAGCGTCTATCCAGTTGTAAATATTGCTGGAAGTTGAGAAAAGTATCAGCCGCTGGCATTTGTCCGCCACTGAAAAAGTAGCGTCCCATCCAGTTATCATCACCCTCTTCTAAGAAGGGATACATCAAATAGCGGTGGCAGAACACATGCAGGAATACTTTGCCATCATCTTTAAGCCATTGACTGACTCGTTTAAATAGCACTTCATAATTTCTTACGTGCTCAAACATCTCAATTGAAACAATCCGGTCAAACTGACGACCAGGATCAAACTGATTAATATCCTGAGTGATGATAGTGATATTGCTTAAATCACGCTCTTTAGCCTGCTGCTCAATATACTCACGCTGCGAGTTGGAGTTTGATACTCCTGTAATCGTGCTATTCGGGTACTTGGCTGCAAGAAACAACGTTAAGGAACCCCAACCACAACCTAGCTCTAGAATGTCCTGCCCATCCACAAACTCTCCACGCTCAGCATAAAGCTCCAGCATTGCCTGTTCAGCTGCATCCAGGTTATTAACACCATCAGGCCAATAGGCACTGCTATATTTCAGATTTTTTCCCAGCGCAAAATGATAAAACTGTGCAGGAACTTCGTAATGCTGTTCATTTGCCTTATCGGTTTTGATGGCTACCTCAGAAGATTTCAACTCCTGCAAAAACTCATGATAGCGTTCGCCCTGTGCCTCGCAATCATAAGCCGACTCTTCCGCCAGTCGCTGCTCGCAGAGCTTTCGTATGCCCAGTCGTACTAGACGATCAGGTAGCAATCCTTTCTCAATTAGATTAATAGCTTGTGCAATCATTTAGCTCTCCGCACTTATTCATAACGTAATATTAATGAGCCTTATTGGTTTACTACTTTGTCGGCCCTAGAAAAAACTTATTGGTCTGCCGCTGATACTCTCGATAGGCGTCACCTTTACTTCGAATATTTTGCTGTTCGTTAAACGGTATGCCAGTTAACTTTAAAAGAAACAGCAGCATTAAAATCGGGTAGATATATAACAGCCATCCTTGTTCGGCGTGCCAGCCAATCAATGGGTAAGCAAACCAGTGCGTCCATTCAAAGAAATAGTTAGGGTGGCGCGAATATCGCCATAAGCCGATATTGCAGACCTTACCTTTAGAATCTTTATTACGCTTAAACTGCCGCAACTGATAGTCAGACAGAGTGACGCCTATCAATGAAATTGCCGCTACTGCAATTCCTAAGCCATCAAACATATCCAAATTATGATCAGCTGAAGCAATAATATAAACAGGATAACTGAATCCAAATGCTAAAACGGCCTGAAACATGAAAAAGACAAACAGTTTTGCCTGCGTATTGTCGGACCAATGTTCTCGCAATTGTTGGTAACGTCCATCTTCATGGTCTATCTGATAGCGATCAATTAAATGCCATGCTAAACGCGCGTACCAGGCAACCGGAATCAACAGAACTATATAACGATGAAAGCCGCTGCCCTCTGCTTGACCGACATAAACCAGTCCACAAACTACAATCAGCACCGCCCAGGTGATATCGACAATATCGGTATTCTTGGTATGCATTTGCCACAACCAGGCAATGGTCTGCCCAACAATACACAACCCAATGACAATCAATTTAGCGACATCTAATTCCATGAGGTTTCTCTCTTCCCCACCAGGTTTTTTTTATAGCTTGATGACTCACCAAAAACGGTAATGAGCATGACCATGACTAAAGTCCACCCTGTAGCAAGAGCCGCTTGTGCCCACACTGATTGATTTAACGTTACGGCTCCAAATTTTTCTGCAGCCAGATAAGACACTGGACCACCTATCGCTCCCATCAGAATACCAATAACTTTATGGTCAAATATCCAGCTCAGCGAATGGTTAATGGTTAAACCAAAGGCCATCCACAACATGACAATCCACACCGGAGCGATGAATGAGTATGGCCATTGCATTTCATAACTGATCAAACCTAATTGAAGCCACAGGCTATCTAAAACAAGGCCTAGTGCCGCTAATGTGATCATGATGGTAACATCGTTGGACTTTCGGTTGATTGGTTGTAATTGCCAAATACTAAACGCTATGAAAATAGCAAAACCTAGCCAGATATGCTGATAAACCACGCCGATCACCAATGCAAACCAGACCGTTTGCAGAAGCACAAAGTTTAACACCTTATTTAACTTTGTAAGGCTAACCATTGCGGCCTCTTGTTAGCAGGTTTTGCCAATAGTAAATGCACATCACTAATTGCTTTTTCGATAAAGCCACCCTCGCAGTAGCAGAAGTAAAAGTCCCACATTTGTATAAATGTCTGATTAAAGCCCAGTGCCTTTACTTCTTCGAGATGACTAAAGAAACGTTTTCGCCACTCGTTCAGGGTTCTGGCATAACTGTCGCCAAAATCTTCCAGATTAATCAATCGCAAATCAGATGCTTTTTTTGCGGTATCGACGATAACTGATACGCAAGGAATAAAACTTCCCGGAAAAATATAGCGCTTAATAAAATCCACTGACTTTAGTGCCTGTTTATAGCGAGTGTCTTCAATGGTGATTGCTTGAATCAATGCCATGCCTTTCGGCTTTAACAGATCGCTACACTGTTTTAGGTAAGTGTCGAGATATTGATGTCCTACCGCTTCAATCATTTCAATCGATACCAACTTGTCGAACTGGCCCTTTAAATTACGGTAGTCTTGTTTAAGCAAAGTAATTTTACTTTCCAGTCCTTCTTCTTTGACTCGTTTCTTGGCGTATTGGTATTGCTGCTCAGAAATAGTTGTAGTCGTCACATGACACCCATAATTCTTTGCTGCGTAAATCGCGAAGCCACCCCAGCCTGTACCAATTTCCACCAACTGGTCGTTAGCATTTAAATCCAACTTTTCACAGATTGTTTTTAGCTTTAACTCTGAAGCTTTTTCTAAGGTGTTCGCCTTTTCGGTAAAAATTGCTGAGGAATACATCAGGTGTTTATCCAGAAACAACTTAAAAAAGTCATTGCCGAGATCATAGTGTGCTGAGATATTTTTACGGCTGCCGTCGAGACTGTTGCGGTTGAAGACATGCCACAGTTTAAGAATGCTGTTCTTTAGCCACGCAAGGCCACCCTCCATGTCGTCCAGGATGTGCCTGTTAATAACCAGTATCCGCACTAGCCCAGTAAGGTTATCTGTAGACCACTGTTCTTTCATATACGATTCTGCGGCACCAATGCTACCATGCATGGCCACTTGTCGATAAAAATCCAGTTTCTTAATATTCAACGTGACACACAGTTCCGATTGCGGGCTGGCAGAACCGCAGAAATACTGACCAAGAGGGTCATTAATAATAATCTGGCCGCCCTTTATTCGATTGAGAGTTTTAAGCACCTGACTTCTTATCAGTCGCTCAAAGCCTGAAACTTTTGTGTTTTCAGGTAATGCCAACTCAACAGTATCGCTCTGCTTCTGCTTAGTGGTTATTGCCTGTTTTTCAGTAAAATCATTCACGACCTATATTCCTCTTACCTGTTATCCGATTTTGGCTCGCCCTTGTGCGACTCTTTGTCTTGTCGAGGGTGGGGCACAAAAGGAATCTTTTTTAACCATAGTTTCAATGCTTGCCAGTAAATGGCCGCAACCATCTTCAATGGTTGTAACGGTCTTTTTAAGACAATACTACGCATGCTACTTTGGCTTAATGGTACGAAGTCTGCTGTGAAGGTTGCGTCAAAGAATTTGGAATTGGTTTTTTTCTGATTAACGACCATATGAACCCTTAACTCTTTATCCTCAACTTTAAATAACCATTGGTAATGCATATCCATGGCAAGAAAGGGCGATATATGGAACGCCTTATCAAACTCAAACTTATACAAATTGTCAGCCTGCTTGCCTTCTCCACAAACATGAATGTAGGCATGACGCTCCCCCCATGGGGTATTGGTGATCTCAGAAACAATATATTGTAATTCGCCATCTTCAACACAAAAGTAGAAACACACCGAATTAAAGTTAAAACCCAGATACCTAAGGTGGGACAATAAAAATACCTGCCCGGTAAAAGTGTCTCCCGTCTTTTGACGAATAGTTTCAACAATAGCTTCTTTATTTGAGGTGCTCTTGTTAGTTTCAGATGATAGGGAATTTTGATGGAAATCTTTATGGCGAAATGAAATCAGGTTCCACTTTTCAAAGGACCATAGTTTGCTTTGACTGAACGTTTCGGGCAGCTTGTCTAGATCCAGCAGGCTCCAATACATGTCATAGGTAAACTCATGTGGTTTGGGTCGATAACGACGATGTCGTATCGAACCGACAAAAAATCCTTGTTTAAGCATAGCCTGAATCCTTCAGAAGTTGTTCTGCAGCCTCCAATCCACTTCGCGCCCCATCTTCATGGAAACCCCAGCCCCAATAGGCACCACTGAAGTAACTCCGATTGTGCCCCTGGATTAAGCCTTTGTTTTGCTGCGCTTTAATGGTCGCCTGCGTATAAACCGGATGGTGATAAGTCAATTGCTTCCAGACTAACTCAGGGTTAACGCGCTCTGCCATATTCAGGCTGACAATAACGGGCGTATCGGTTTCTAGAGACTGCAATAAGTTCATGCAATAACTCACTGTACACTGTTTGCGAGTTTTTTCATCAATCATCACATTCCAACTGGCCCAGGCACGGCGCTTGCTAGGCAACAGGTTAGTGTCACAGTGCAGGGTAATATGGTTTTCCTGATATTGGATTGACCCAAGAATGTCCTTTTCTTCATTACTGGGTTGTTCAAGCATGCTCAGTGCCTGGTCGCTGTGACAAGCAAAGATCACATAGTCAAACTCCTGTTTTCCTTCGGCAGTGTGTAACCAGACTGTTTGATGATTTCTGATCACTTTATTGATAGGGCAGCCCAGCTTGACCTGAAAACCAGTATTCTTTGCTACCGCATCAATATAGGTCTTGGAACCGCCTTCGATGGTTTTCCAGACCGGACGATTAAAGGCCTGCATCATCTGATGATTATTCATAAAAGCAACCAAATAACGCGCCGGGAATTCTAAAATCAGTTCGCTATCACCAGACCATAAAGCACAAGCCATCGGTAAAATATGCTCATCAGTAAACTGTTGACTGTAACCTTTACGCTTTAAATAATTGCCCAGCGTTTCGTTGCTCTGGTCATCCAATAGCTCTCCTGCTTCGCGATAAAACCTGAAGATATCTCGTAACATGCGATAGAACTTCAGGCTAATAATATTCTTACGCTGACTGAAGAGTCCATTTAAAGTACCGGCGTTGTACTCAAGCCCGGTTAACTGGTTTGAAACAGCAAAGCTCATATCGCTGTCTTTGTACGGCACTTGATACTTTTGTAACAGCCCATAAAAAGTCGGATAGTTTTCCGGGTTGAACACAATAAATCCGGTATCCACAGCAATTGTTTTTTGCCCACCCTCTCCGTCATCGACCTCAATCTGATGTGTGTCAGCATGGCCGCCCAGCCTTGTTGCAGCCTCAAATAAAGTGACATCCATATCTGAAGCCAACCTTTCGGCAGCTACCAGACCAGAAATACCCCCACCAACCACAGCAACTCTCATGATTTTGCCTTTGCTTTAATTAATTGTTTGTCGGGATATTTGAGGTCCCAGACCAAACCCAATTTTTCCATCCCTTTGAGCACATAGTAACTCAAGTCAATTTCCCACCAATAAAAACCTTGTTTAACGGAGCCGGGGCTAAAATGATGGTTGTTATGCCAGCCCTCACCTAATGTGAACAAAGCCAATAAAAAATTATTGCGACTATCATCATTGGTTTCAAAGCGCTTGCTACCCCAGCGGTGTGCTAAAGAGTTAATACAATAAGTCACGTGCGACAACAGGATGGTTGAAATGAAGAATCCCCAGATCAGTATTTGCCAACGATCAGCACCTAATGCAGGATGAAACTTCTCCAGATAGATACCCAGACCAAAAATCAGGCCTGCGAATATAATCGGCGGAAAGATATCAAAACGATCCAGCCAACGTAGCTCTGGATATTTTGCCAGGTCTTTAACTCTTTGCTCCTGGGTTGGAAAGTTCTTTTTATTCAGGAACCACAGCATATGACTTTTTAGGAAGCCATGCCTTGGTGAGTGCGTATCCTCATCGGTGTCTGCATGAATATGATGATGACGGTGATGCGCAGCCCACCATAAAGGGCCTCGCTGGGTAGCTGAGGCGCCCAAAAATCCGAACAGAGCTTGCACCCAACGGTGAGTCTTAAAGCTTTTGTGGGAGAAGTAACGGTGATAAAAAGCGGTAATCGCAAACATCCGTATCATATAGGCTGCGACACAGACTATTACAGCCGCCCAGGACACGCCTGTAACAAACGCAAATAAGCATACTAAATGTAAACCGATATAGGGTATAACCCTTGGCCAATCGACGCCTTCTAATTGTTCTGGTTGACCTGTCTGGGTATTGATTTGACTGTTATCAAACCATTGTTTCATTTTCATATTCAAGCTGCCTGGCAATTTCCCTTATCCTAGGTTTATTGCTGTGAAATCCGTGTGAATCATTCTTATCCAATTGCCTATTCTTCTTCACAAAATCTTTACGAGCTGAGGAGTAAAGTGGCACCATGGTTTCACTTTATCAGTGCTATATGAAAGTTTCCCGTTATTTAGTGTACTTTGCTATCGCCTTAACTTTTTCGGGCTGTAGCCATTCGAGGAGCGAGATGAATAATCAGCGCGTAGAAGATTTTTTACAGGTTGCCAGCACAATGCCACCAACCGAGACTGTTGAATCGCCGGACAAGGCTTTTTTAACTCTTTTTGGTGATTTTAAAGCCGGCACTAAAGAAGATATCATTCGTCAATTATACGCCGATACTTTCTACTTTAATGATACCTTCAAGACTTTTGGCCATATCGACGAACTACTCAAGTACATGCCTGAAACTGCGGATGCCACAGAGCTTACTACTGTGGAGATTATTGACGTAGCCAAATCAGATACAGACTATTATCTGCGTTGGGTAATGCATATGAAATTCTCCGCAGCCGGCAAAAAAATTGATTCTAAATCGATTGGCATGACCCAGCTTCGTTTTAACGAAGAGGGTAAGATCATCCTCCACCAGGACTACTGGGATGGAGCCGAAGGCTTTTATTCTCGTTTACCAATAGTCGGATTTTTTGTTAATTATGTCCAAAGTCGCCTATAAGCGTTCAAAACTATCACCACTCCTGAGCAACCTTGGGTGGCTGTTGGTTGGCATTTCGCTGTTAATTACATCGCCCTTAGCTCGGGCTAAACTTGAGCCAAGCGTTCGCTACCAACAAACCAACTACCAGCTATGCGCACAACAAAGAGTAACCAAGGCCCTTTTCTTTGACGTGGTTGACGTGGGTGTTTACTACCCCAATTGTCAGCATGCAGAGAATATATTTGATTCACAGCCCAAGCTTTTGCGCTTTTCCTACCTGCGTGAGGTTGAAGGCATTCAGTTCACTGAAGGCGCGGATGATTTTCTGAAAGATAATCTGACCGACACAGAGAAAGAAGCGTGCCTGGGTGCCTTTAAAGACTTTAATACCATTTACAAAAATGTTGCAGACGGCGATTATTATGACCTGTTTGTCACTCCAGACCAGGGCATAAATCTGCAGCTTAATCAGTCCCAGTTAGCCGAACTCAATCAGGCCGAATGTGCAGTGCCTTATCTCAACATCTGGTTCGGTTCAGAATCTATGGATGATGACTTTAGCGAGTTGCAGGACAAACTCAAATCCCTTAATTAACTCTCCATACATAAACGCTTAGCTCAGCAGTTCCAGTGCAGCCTTTCTTGCTTCTTTGTAATTAATGATGGGATCAGGGTATCCTAGATCTTTACGTTGCTGACTCGTTGGGAAGTGAATATCTTTATCGCTCAAACCTGCCAGCTCAGGCACTAACTTCCGAATAAACTTCCCTTCCGGATCAAACCGTTGCGACTGAGTAATAGGACTCATGATTCTGAAATAGGGGGCACCATCGGCACCGGTCGATGAACACCACTGCCAGCCGCCATTGTTTGACGCAAAATCTCCATCGATCAGTTGACGCATAAAAAAGGCTTCCCCTTCTCGCCAATCAATCAGGCACAGCTTGTTTAAAAACATGGCCACGTTCATGCGTAAACGATTATGCATCCAACCAGTTTGCAGCAGCTGTCGCATCGCTGCATCAATTAGTGGAAAGCCGGTTTCACCTTTGCACCACTTAGCAAACAACTCATGTTGACCATTCCAAACCTCTTTGGCATCACTTTTGAAAGGCTGGTGGTGACTTATTTGTGGATTATCAATGATAATCTGACGGTAAAACTCACGCCAGATTATTTCTGATAACCAGGTGTCTTGATAGAAAGCTTCCTGATCTCCTTCATGCCACTCTAGCAATGCTTCTATACACTTCCTGGCTGAAATCGCCCCAACCGCCAAATAGGGTGACAGCATACTGGTTCCTTTAACTGAGGGAATATCCCTGCGTTCCTTGTAATAGCCAGCTTTTGGCAAGAACTCATTCAATGTATCTCGCGCAGCCTTTTCGCCTGCTGGCCACAAGTCCTTTCTATAATCATGTCCGAAGTCACAATCGTACTGCTGTTCAATCTTGTAATTCTGTTTATCAGGGGCAGGAAGAGACGACATGCCTTGTGTCTTATGAAACTCAATCCAGGCTTTTTTATAGGGAGTAAACACTTTGTAAGGCTCACCCTTACCCGTGCTGACACTATTCGGCGGAATAATCACATCACCATCGAAGCGTTTCACTTTCAATCCTTTTGCCTGTAACTGCTGTTCCAATTGGTCGTCGCGCTTCTTTTCATTCAATGGATATTCGTTATTAAAGTAAACCCCATCAGCATTAACTTCTTCGACTAACTGTTCTATTTTCTCCACTGACTGCTGATAGTCTGTCACCTGAAAACTGTGCAACGGAATGTTCAACTTATTAAGCTGCTTTCTCAATTCTTTAACCGTATCATTGATAAAGCCAACCTTGCACGGAGCATCATTATGCGCCACTCGTTGCTCAACGGGTTCAAGGTAGATGCCTATCACGACACCCTGTTCTGCAGCATAAAAAAGAGCAGGGTTATCGCCCACTCTTAGATCATTTCTAAACCAGACTAAGTGAATATCCTTGCTCATAGAACCGTACTCATAAATAGTTTCGCAATCCCAGCTCTAAAGGATGAGGATCAAGATAAGCCTGTTGCTTAATATAGTCAGAGCCAAATTGTGTCAGGTAATGATTAATCAAGGTGACAGGAACAACCAATGTGACCAAGCCTTTTCGATATTGCTCGATAACTTTCACCAACTCCTGCTTAGCGGCAGAAGTCAGATCTCGCTTTAAATAACCCAGAATATGATAAAGCACATTGGTATGTGACTTGCTGGATGCTACCTTCTTTAGAGTCTGCATCAACTTATCTTCGTATTCTTTTAACAGCTCAGTTATTTCTCTTTGTTCAGTATTTGCTACCAGGCGACCAAGCTCTTTATAAGCCTGATAGCTATGTGCCATCACCAGGTACTTGTAGCGGCTATGGAATTCAATCAATTTCTTTATACTAGGCTGACTTAATACCGATTGCTTCCAATCATGATAAGCAAATACTCGGGTAATAAAATTCTCGCGCAACTTGGGATCCTGTAAACGCCCTTCTTCTTCCACCGGCAGGTTAGGATGCAGTTTCATAATTTCATCAATATAAACACCACGAAAGGATTCCCCGGCTGGGTTACCATTCTCGTGATAGACCTTAACCCGCTCCATACCGCAGCTTGGCGAATTGCGAATTACAATATAGCCACAAGCGTCATGAATTCTTGGCATAGTTTTGTGGGCATAGTCACGCAACTCATCAGTCACATCCAGACTATGGTCATCGACTTTTCTGACTCGAATATCATCACCCATCCTGACTAAGTGGATCGGTGGCCTTGGTGTCGGCAAACCAATCCCCATTTCAGGACACACTGGCGTGTACTCAAACCAGTCGCTGAGTACATTCAAACAGTATTTGGATTGCTTATGCCCACCATCAAATCGAACTTTATTGC
>Ga0209692_10000360_pt1 | contig 120579 bp, 120 predicted proteins | sample tdDd472_FD_187129 | JGI IMG/M metagenome (GOLD analysis project Ga0209692, IMG submission 187129) | Marine sediment microbial communities from the Atlantic coast under amendment with organic carbon and nitrate - tdDd47.2 (SPAdes)... | ecosystem: Environmental > Aquatic > Marine > Coastal >... | reverse complement strand
TTGTTAATTTGAGTGTTCAAAATATTTTAGATGAAAAATTCTATGATAGCAAAGGTAATGTTTGCCCTGGTAGATTTATAACAATCGAATTAGGTGTTAAATTTTAATATTAAATCATCATGAAAAATATTCTATTTAGTAGTTTCTTTTTACTTGTTTTCTTTTCTTGTTCATTTCCAAAAATCGAGAAAGATCAAACCTTTCAAGCTGATACAGAAAATTTAACAAATGACTTCTTCGACAATGCAGAAACTGTTGAACTACCTATTCAACCTGTAAAGATTGAAGGTGAAATTGAAAATCCAGGATTATTTGATTTTTCAAAGCTTCCTTTAAGAAGTATTATTGTTAAAGAAACTGTTTTAAATGAGAATGGCAAAGAATTTCTTGGTGCTTATCGCTACGATGGTTATTCGCTTCATGATATATTGAACTTGATTAAAATTAATAAAGCGAATAAAGATGAGTTTAAACCGATTATTGATTTATATGTTCAAATAGAAAATGATAAAGGTGAAATTATTAATGTTAGTTGGGGCGAAATCTTTTTCCCAAATCATTTAAACGAAATTATAATTGCAACTCAGGTAATGAGAATTGAGCCAACAAAAACTGACGACTTGTGGCCATTACCTACTCAAGCAAAATTAATAGTTTCGAGCGATTTAGTAACAGAAAGAAATATTTTAAATCCTGTTAAAATTACAGTAAAATCTTATCCTAAATCTTTTGTAACAGTAAAAGGATTAAAACCATTATATTCACCTACAATCGAAATTTATAATGAAAATAATTTGGTTAAAACATTAACTTCTAACCCTGAAGATCTACAATTGGAAAATTTTAACACAACATTTTATGGTCGTGGAAGGGGAATTCATTCTATCGATCCTTTTAAGGGCGTTTACTTAAAAAATGTAATTAAAAAACATGTAAGTTTCAATCGTGAAAACATTCGAGAAGGAATGTTTTTAATTGTTGCAAAAGATGGTTTTCGTGGGGTTTATACATACAGTGAAATAATGAATCGCGATGATCAATCTGAGATATTACTTTTATGTGATCCAGAATCGAAGGATAATGGAATTTTCAGAGTATTTCCATCGTGTGACTTTTTCTCTGATAGAGCAATAAAAGGAATTACAGGAATTTATTTCTCAACAAACGAATAGTAAATAAATTATGAGGTATTTTAATTCGATATTAGTTTTTGCATTTATTTCGTTGATTTTTGTTTCTTGTTCAACTAAGCAGAAAAATTCGGAGAAACAACAATTAATTGTTTTTCATGCAGGTAGTTTATCTATTCCTTTCAAACAGATTAAAACTGAATTTGAAAAAGAAAACCCATCTGCTGAGATTTTACTTGAATCTGCAGGAAGCGTAAAATGTGCAAGAAAAATTACCGATTTAAATCGTAAGTGCGATGTAATGGCATCTGCGGATTATTCAATAATTGATGAATTACTTATTCCTAATTTTGCAAGTTGGAATATCAAATTTGCAAGCAATGAGATGGCTATAGTTTATCATGAAAGTTCTAAATATTCTGACGAAATAAATGCACAAAACTGGCATAAGATATTACTTCGAGACGATGTTATCTTTGGACGGTCAGATCCCAACTCTGATCCATGTGGCTATCGCGCTATTTTAACATCTCAATTAGCTGAAGATTATTATAATCATGAAAATTTAGCAATAAAAATCCTTGCAAAAGATCAGGAGTATATACGTCCAAAAGAAGTCGATTTATTGGCTTTGCTAGAATCTAGTTCAATTGATTACATCTTCTTATATCGTTCTGTCGCACAGCAACATAAATTGAATTATATTTCTTTACCTGACTCTATCAATTTAAAAAACCCTGAATTATTTGATTTATACAGTAGTGCAAAAGTTAAGATAACTGGAAAACAACCCGGGACTTTTATAACAAAGAAAGGTCAGCCAATGGTTTATGGAATTACAATTCCGAATAATGCTCCAAATAAAAATCTGGCAATTAATTTTGTTAAATTTATTCTTTCGAAAAAAGGTGCTGAAATAATGAGGAAAAATGGACAACCATCAATGATACCATCAAAATCGGAGAGTTATACGAATATTCCAAAAGAGTTAAAAGAATTTGCTAATCCAGAATAATTAAAAGAAATAATATACTTTAGATACCTCAAAAAGATCTAAACAAAATAATCAATGACCAACAGTAAAAATACACCTTTAATATTTACTTTATTAGGCGGACTAATATTGTTATTTATTTTAGGGCCATTGGTTGGAATGCTTTTAGATACAACACCATTACAACTTTTTGAAACAACAAAAGATCATGAAGTTATAAGTAGCATTTGGTTAACCCTTCGTGTTTCTTTTCTTTCAACCTTATTTTTTGCTATTGGAGCAATTCCCCTATCCTACTTTTTAGCACGAACTAAGTTCAGATTTAAAGGATTAGTGAATGGAATTGTTGATTTACCTGTAATAATTCCACATTCAGCTGCAGGTATAGCTATACTTGGATTCATTTCGCGCGATTCAGCTATTGGTCAAGTAGCATCTTCATTTGGATTAAACTTTGTTGGACATCCTGTAGGAATTGGCTTGGCTATGGCATTTGTTAGTATTCCATTTTTAATTAATTCGGCTCGCGATGGTTTTGAGAATGTGCCCGTTCGTTTGGAAAAAACAGCTCTTAATCTAGGAGCATCTCCAGTTCGAGTATTCTTTACCATATCGTTACCATTAGCATGGAAAAATATACTTTCCGGATTAATTATGATGTTTGCTCGCGGATTAAGTGAATTTGGTGCAGTAGTAATTGTAGCTTATCATCCTATGATTACGCCAGTTCTTATTTATGAACGATTTGGAGCCTTCGGATTAAAATATGCACGACCTGTTTCTGTTGTATTTATTTTAGTTTGTCTGGTGTTTTTCATCTTCCTAAGAACCTTTTCTAAAGATAAAAATTCAAGAAATGCTTAAACTGGAAAACATATCAATACAGCTTGGGTCGTTTGAATTAAATGACATTAATCTTGAATTAGAGAAAGGTGATTATTATGTTTTGCTTGGAAAATCTGGTGTTGGAAAAACTGTTCTACTCGAAATAATTGCAGGCTTAATAAATCCTGAAAAAGGAAGAATATTTCTGAATAATGAAGATATAACTAAGAAAAAAATACAAAAACGCAAAGTAGGAATTGTATTCCAGGATTATTCTGTATTTCCACATTTAACTGTAAAACAAAACATAGGATATTCATTAAAAGATAAAAAAATCGGTAAAAACCAAAAAGAATCTTTAATTAATGAATATGCTGAAATAACCAATGTTACTCATTTATTAAATCGAGGTACTCAATATTTATCAGGGGGAGAACTGCAACGCGTAGCACTTGCCAGAATGTTAGTTACAAAACCTGAGTGCTTACTTTTAGATGAGCCGTTAGCATCTTTGGATGTTCAGTTAAAAGGAGATTTACGCAACCTACTTCGAAAAATAAATCAAAATGGCACTACTATTCTTCATGTAACACATGATTATGAAGAAGCAATAGCACTCTCAAATAAAGTTGCAGTAATGCACGTAGGTGAGATCATTCAAAAGGGGTTTACAAAAGAAGTATTTCAAAAGCCAACGAACGAATTTGTAGCCAATTTTACAGGCATTAAAAACTTCTTTTTAGCTGACTTTAAGTCGCAAAACATAGCAATGATCTATGATTCTCTAGAGATTCATGTTTCTAATAACAATGAATTCAAAAAAGGTAAAATTATCATTTGTGGTGAGGAAATAATTCTTTCTGAAAATAAAATAGAGTCTAGCGCCACGAATAACTTCAAGGGAAAAATAAATCAAATAATCCCTTATCTTACAAACTATGAAGTACTTGTTGACATAGGCGTTGTATTAAGTGTTGTTATTTCCGAAGAATCGTTACAAAAATTTAATTTTCAAGAAAATTCAGATGTGTGGATTTCATTTAAATCAAGTGCTATAAAAATAATTCCATAACAGTCTATAGAACAATCCTTAAACTTTGTTGTTTCTAGAAAATAACTAAAACTAAAATTATGGATTTTTCGAATATTAATTTTTTAGCAATTTTTGTAGCAGCACTTGCTTCATTTGCATTAGGATCGATATGGTATAGCCCTTTAATGTTTGGTAAAGGATGGCAAAAAGCCGTAGGTTTAACAGACGAAGACATTAAAGACTCTAACATGCTTTTAACTTTTGGATTAAGCTTTGTATTAATTTTCGTTGCAGGTTTAGGCATTGCCATGTTTCAGAATGGACATGATAATGCTGAATCAACATTGCTTGGAGGGTTATTTCATGGATTATTTATAGGAATTTTCTTTGTAGCTACATCATATGGAGTAAATATGCTTTACCAAAGAAAATCTTTTAAACTTTGGGCAATTGACGCCGGATATCAAATTGTACTTTTTGGAATTATGGGAACTATTATTGGTGCATGGTAATATAACGAGATAAAATATGAACCTATCGAAAATTAATCGATAGGTTTTTTTATTTTTAAAACATGTATTTACTACTTAAAAACTATTATTTTTGAACCAACATTCAAATTTAAATGTTACAAAATTACAATCATCTAACACAATATAATTCTAACACTTAATGCTAAGAAAACGATTATTATACTTTATAAGTCCTGTTATTATTTTTCTGATATTATCATTTAAATTATCTCCAATTGAGACTAACAATGATAAACCTGAAACCGATAAAAAGGAAATTAATATTCCATTTGGGAAAAAAAGTATTACAGATGGTCCTTACTTTTTTTATAATAATGACACTGTAAATGTAAAATGGATTAAGAATGATCGCCTTATAGAAAAAGCAGTTATTAATAACAATTTCAAATTTGTTAATAGAAAATTTGGATTTGAATTTAATTCCGACTGGATTGAAAAGAATAAAAATCCTAACATGAACTTTAGTCAAACATACAAAGATGTTGAGAAATTTATTGCTGTAAGCGATATACATGGTCAATTTGATGTTTTTGCACAATTACTAATTGAACATGGTGTTATTAATAAAGATTTGGATTGGATCTATGGAAATGGACATTTGATTGTTTTAGGCGATATTTTGGATAGAGGTCCAAAAGTGACTGAAACTCTCTGGCTGGTTCATAAAATAGAGCAACAAGCAAAATTAAGTGGTGGTATGGTTCATGTTATGTTAGGTAATCATGAAATTATGGTTCTTAATAATGATCTTCGATATGTAAATGAAAAATATCTGAAAACTGCAAAAGCTATGGGGACAACCTATAATAAGTTGTTTTCAGATAATACATTCCTTGGAAACTGGTTAAAATCTAAACCAGTAATGGTTAAAATTAATGACCTATTGTTCGTACATGCTGGAGTTTCACCCGAATTTATTAAAAAAGAGTTTACAATTGAGAAAACCAATAAACTTTTTAACAAACAGATTGTAGGAAAAGATTGGAACACAATTTTTAAAGATTCGACTTTAACATTTTTAATGCGAAGTAAAGGTCCGGTATGGTTTAGAGGTTATTTTGATAATCCTTCGGTAAAATTGACAGAATTGGATGAGATTTTAGCATATTTTAATGTTAATAGCGTTATTGTTGGACATACTTCATTTCCTAACATTTCTTCATTGTTGGAAGGTAAAATAATAGGGATTGATTCAAGTATAAAAAATGGTGATTATGGGGAAGTTCTTATTTATAAGGATAAATCTTTTTACAGAGGAACACCTTCCGGAAATACAATAAAATTATAAATTACCGTTTTACTCGCAAGTTAACCTAAGGTAATTTTTTATAAAATCTGAACGATTTATATCTTTATAAAAATCCTTTATGTAGCCCAATACGTATTTCTTGGTTTTCTTATCCAAAAAATCACAAGAGTTAATATATAAGAACACCTCTTCTTCCTTTTCATTATATAATTGAATTACAGAATTGTATACTTCATCGGATCTACACATTCCAAAAAAGTATCTTTCCCTAATATTTTCTAACTCAAATATAGGTTGAGGCTTAGCATAATATGCATCAACAATTCCAGTATAATCAAAATCATATGGAACAGGAATAATAGACGTCTTTTCAAAATCTTTTAAAGTCAACAATTTAATATTATGCCTTCCAACCATTGAGTAATCCAAATTTCCAATCATGTATTGAAAAAAACTTAATATTGTTGTAGTTAAAGTATCCGTTTGAGAATAACTTACTTTATCACGTTTTAAAGGATAAGCGTTGAGCCTTTCAGCCAAAACCTCTTCTGGTTCAATCATAAAAGCCCAATTAGTTCTTTCCTTACGTTCACTTCCTGTATCAATATAGTTTATTCTTAATAATCTTACTTTAAAACTATAATCTGTAATTATATTAAAAATCTTATATGCCACATATTCCTTCAATAAATAATTCTCGTGCATTTTTGAAGCTTTACAATGCGATACGATTTTAATCTTATTAACTTCTAAATTGGTGTCTACACTGTGATTAGCATTTTTAATGTTTATCCAATAAGGAGGGAATACGCATTTTTTAAGTCGGAATATACCTCTTGATTTTATCCTAATAGAATCTTTAACCTGTACACTATCGACTATATAATATGATAAAATTGCAGGTTCATACTCTCTATCTAATTTCTGATCAATAAATTTTTTTATATTAAATTCTAAAGTAATCTCAAGTGCCTGCTCTTTATCGAAAATATCGGTTGTAAAAAGGATAGAATCAGTATTAATTTCAGATTGAGAAAATCCTAACTCACATAAACACGTAAGTATAAGAATGCATACTATATTTTTTCTAAATACAACCATACACTTCAGAGATAATTCTACATCTTAGGTGAATCATAAAAACTCATTCCTTCAACTTTATGAAAATAAATAATCAGTTTTACCTGATCACGAATTAGATCGACAGGTCCAATGTCAGCTTTATCAACTTTTACTCCAAATCGCTTTGAAAGATCTTCAAGTAATTCATTATAATTATCTGGCTTAATTAAATCAATTCTGTCATAAACAATACTTTTACGAACAAGCTTATGTTTATCAAAATAAAATTCAAGACTAAACGCTACAATTATAGTTAACAGATCTGTTACAATTAATTCAGCCATGCTAATATTTTCATTCGCCAAAGAATTTTTAACCGACATTCCAATAACCATAAAAAGATATGTCATTTCTCTTGGAGGAATTGGATTAGTTCTATATCTGAGAATACCGAATATCGCAAATAATCCTAATGCAAATCCTATACGAAGACTTACTGTTCCAAGTAGCATACAAATTTGAAATACAATTATACTAGCAATCATAAATGTAAAGAAGTATTCTTTATCGCCTTGTCTTTTGAAATACAAAAAATATGATGGAATAAACACCCATATTAAATTGTATAAAAACCGTGTTACTAAATGAATAAAATCTTCTGAATGGAAAAAATCTAAACCAAATATTTTGGTTGTTTCTATTGTATCAATAATTATATTTAGTACCATGACATATTTTATTTACCGTGACTACTTTTTTATGAAATCTATTATGCTTTATATCAGGAGATAATAAAATATTCCCTAATATGTACTTACTAATTCCGAATGGGCGAATTCTTAAATCCTTCAGGATTTGTGTAAATGGGCTAATATCTCCAGTTTTATTTCTTTTTACCTCGATAATTACCATATTTGGCAATTCTTTTTTCAGAGAGTTATTATTTTTAAAACAGATATCTGTATCAATTGTTATTCTTTCTAAATGATTTCTTCCCGCTAATGTTACTCGATTAAAAATAGTCCATATAGAAGGATGAAATCCAGATTCTGGTACATTTATATGAGAGTTTAAAAATTCAAGATGTTCGTTTGTCATTTTAGAAGCAATATCAAACTCCGTTCTTCTTTTATCAGTTCGAACATAGTTTTTCTTTTTTTTAACCTCTAAAAAAACATCTCCAGTATCAACATATTTTCTGAAACGTACTTTATATCTTAATCTTTTGCCTTGATGATGATCAAAAAAAGTTTTTAGTTCACGAGTATCAAAATAAAGTGATTCATAGCTAAAATTCCGATCATTTTTAATTTCCTGAATTCTGAAATCCTCCAAAGAGTTTTGTAAAATTAAAGGCAGTAAATTGATATTGCATATATACTTAGTATCTATACGATTAAGTAATCTATAATCCGAAAGCTCATCTAAACTTATAGGATCAAACATTGTAAGGGCTTGTGTAATATCACTTACCATTTATATTATAAATCTTTATTATGTTTCAAATAAATTAAACTTCCTCGATCCCAATTTAATAAAAATAGAAATCAAAATACATTAATTTCCTAATAAATACATTTTAAATAAAAAAGCTCCTTGGAGATCCAAAGAGCTTTTTTAAAAATTATTTCATTATTTCATTTCCAAAAATATCTAACATTATTGCTTTACCGTAACCTAGTTTATTTACATTCTTCAGCTCCGTTTCAGCATCACCGACAATTAAATATAACATTTGGCTTTCATCTATATACTTAGTTATTACATTATGAAAATCTTCAAGCGACATATCTAATAATTCTTGTTGATTTTTTTCGATATAATCATTTGCATAGCCAAACTTACTCATATCATGCAATACAGACAATTTAGCTCTAAGCGATTCAAATGATCTTGTATTTTCTTTTATAAGTTTTGTTTTGGTAATTTCCATTTCTTTCACTCCAAAATCATTCGCATAATTCTCTATCATTTCTCGCATTAATTGCAACGATTCTAAAGTTGCATTTGAACGAACACTTGTATAAACGGTAAAAGGTCCTTTTTCTAATGTTGATTCTAAAAATGAGTATGCTCCATAAGTAAATCCTTTTTCGATTCGTAAAAGTTGGAATAATCTTCCACTAGATCCTCCTCCTAGAATTTCATTGGCATAATCCAAATTATTAAAATCATCGTCAGATTTAGAAATTGCAACATAGCCGGATCTTATAATAGATTGCTTCGATCCAGGAATATCAACAAAGAATACTTTTCTTCCCTTAATATTTTTAGGCAATACATATTCAGGAAATACTACATCTTTAGTGCTCCATCTAGTTCCAAAACTATTGAGTGCTTTTTTTATTCGCTCCTGTTTTACATCACCAACAATATGAAACCTTGATATATTTGGTGCAAAATTCTTGTTATAATACTCTTTTAAATCGTTTACATTAACATCATGAACAGTTTCTAATGTTCCATATTGAGATTTTCCTAGAATATGATTTTCTCCATACAATAGTTTCTTATAGATATTACCTGAAATAAATCTAGAATTAGCTTCCATTCCTTTTAAACCCGTCTCTAAACGAGACTTTATTCTACTAAATTCTTTCTCGTCCCATCTAGGCTCAAGTAAAATTTCTTCAACTAATTTAAGGGTTGGCTCAAAATTCTTTGAAAGACAACTTGCCTCAATAACTATCTCTTCGGGTTCTGCATACATATCAATCGAAGCACCTAAAAGATCAATTGCTTCTTCCAACTCCTCAGGTGTTTTATTCTGAGTTCCTTCCATTAACAAACTCGACAATAAATTTGCTGTTCCTGATTTTTCGAAAGAATCTAACCAATGTCCTCCCTTAATTGTAATATCAAAAGTAACTAAAGGAACTTCTAAATTCTCGATTCCATAAATTTCTAAGCCATTTGCTAATTTATCTTTCCAAATCTCTGGAGCACTAAACAAAGGAAGTTCTCCAAATTCTGGTTCTGACCTATCGTGCTTTGTTTTCGTTTTTTCGTACTCAGCCTCTTTTCCTTGCGATACCTTTTCGTGTTCCGCAGTTGCAGTATTCGGCTCAACCCATATTTCAGCTTTTGTAGCCCCTTCAATAGTTAAATCTAATTGTCCTTTGGGAACAAAGCTTGTCATTACATAATTCTTATTTTTTATGTATTTATTGTAAACTCGAAGAATATCTTCACGACTAACCGATTGCATTTTCTCTGCTTCTAAAGTAATATATCCAGGATCGCCAGCGTACTCATTATATGTTGCTAATTGAAATGCTTTGTCTAATGCAGTAGATACTCCTTGATACAATCCTGTTTCTATTTGCGCTTTAACTCTATTTAAATCGTTGTCGGTAAATGAGTTCGCTTCAAAATTTGCAAGACCTTCTTCTATAGCTAATTTAACAACATCAAGATCTACATTTGCATTTGCTCTGATATTAAATACAAATTCACCAGCTAGTTCTTCACTACTCTGATATGTTGTAACAGATGGAGCCAATTTCTTCTCTTCAACAATAATTTTATACAAAGGTGACTTTTTATTTCCTGATAAAATCTCAGCCAATACTTCCAAAGCATAACTATCGTCGTTGTAACTTTCAACTGTTGGAAAAACCATTCTTAACTCTGGAAGTTTTGCAAAATTATCTTCATGAAATAATGATTTTATTTCATCCAATTTAACAGGCATTGGTTCTAATGATTTATCTTCATCTGCTCTTCTAATTTCACCAAACCATTTATCAACTAATACTTTTGTTTCTTCAATATTAATATCACCTGCAATTACTAAAGTAGCATTATTAGCACCATAATGTTTGTTATAAAATTCTTTTACATCTTCAAGTGTTGCTGCCTGTAAATCTGGCAACGATCCTATTACAGTCCAATTATATGGATGATTCTCGGGATATAAATTTGACTTTATAACTTCGCGAGTATATCCATAAGGGACATTATCATAATTTTGTCTCTTTTCGTTTTTTACAACTTGCTTCTCTCTTTCTAACGCTTCTTTTGTTACCGTATTTATCATATATCCCAATCGATCAGAATCAATCCAAAGTATTTTTTCAAAAGCGTCTGTTGGAACTACTTCATAATAAATAGTACCGTCTGACCAAGTTCCACCATTTCTCATTCCTCCCCATTCTGGAATAACTTTACGATTTGCTCCGCGAGGTACATTCTCTGAATCGTTGAAAGACATATGCTCAAAAAAGTGTGCAAATCCTGTTCTTCCTTTAACTTCTTTACTCGAACCCACATGCATTAATGTTGCAACTGCTACTATTGGATCGGAATGATCTTCATGAAGAATTACTTCGAGTCCGTTTTCAAGGACATACTTTTCATAGTCAATTTTGAAACCTTGTTTTGTATTTACATCACACGAAAGCAATATACTAAAAACCAAAACCAGACTTAATTTAAAAGGAATTGTTATAATTTTTTTCATAAGTTAATTAATAAGTTAAAAACTAGAATATCATACAATATGATAGATTTATAAGCAAATAGTTTAAACTAAGATACAATATCTATAATTATTCTTAAGAAAAAATTAAACAAAAAAAGCCCTTTCGAAACGAAAGAGCCTTACTTAAAATATCTTTTTGCTAATTTATATTTGTAAATACCGCTTGAACATCATCATCTTCTTCAATTTTATCGAGCATTTTTTCAATATCTAATAACTGTTCCTCATTAAACTCAACAGGCGATGTAGGAATTCTTTGAAGTGTAGCCTTTTTTAGTTCAATTCCTTTTTCTTCGAAAGCTTTATTTAGAGTCCCAAAAGTTGTATAATCTCCGTAAGCATAAACCATATCGTCATTTGATTCTATCTCGTCTAAACCGGAATCTATCAATTCGAGCTCTAATTCTTCTATATCTACACCATCAGTTTTCTCAAATTCGAAAACCGCTTTTCTTGAAAACATAAATTCTAATGATCCTGTAGGTACTAATGAACCACCTGCCTTATTGAAATATGATTTTACATTTGCCACAGTTCTTGTTGAATTATCAGTAGCACATTCAACAAATACTAAAACACCATGAGGCCCCTTTCCTTCATAATTAATTTCCTCGAAATTAGCAGCATCTTTTCCTAACGCTCTTTTAATGGCAGCATCTATATTATCCTTTGGCATATTTTGCGCCTTTGCATTCTGAATTGCAGTACGTAACTTTGCATTCATTTCAGGATCTCCACCACCTTCTTTAGCTGCAACTGTTATAGCTTTCCCCAATTTTGGAAATAATGTAGACATTTTGCCCCATCTTTTTTCTTTTGATGCTCTTCTATATTCAAATGCTCTTCCCATTTCAATAACTTTTAATAATTAAAGGGCAAAAATACAAAGAAGTTTATTTGTACGTATCTATTGATGTGAAATTTTTTAAATATTTTTCGCTGCAAAATAAAACCAGATCATTAAAAATAATCTGGTTTTAAAGTGCAACTATTAACTAAATGAAACAAATATTACAATAATATATAATTATTGCTTTAATAAAATCTCATTAATTGCTTTTCTAAACATTTCTTTAGTTTCTTCATTAGATCTGCCAATTCCAGAGCTCATTCTTGGTTGTCCATCTTTAGGACAATACAAGAATGCTGGAATACCTTGAACACCAAAAACACCTGCAATTTCAGGATCTTTCTGGGTATCTACTTTATAGACGTTGATTTTGCCTTTATATTCCTGAGCAATTTCTTCTAAAATGGGAGCTGCTTTTCTACATGGTCCACACCAATCAGCATAAAAATCAACAATACATGGTAAGTCACCTTCAAATTTCCATTCTTTGTTAGTTTCATAATTCATTACTTTATTCTTGAATTCTTCTTTATTTAAAGTAATGACCACCTTTTCATTTTTTTCTTCTGCTACTTTTTCACTTTTCCCATCTGATGCTTTCACATTTCCATCACATGCCTGAATAAAGCCAAATGTAGCAATTAACATAATAAATAGTACTTTTTTCATTTTATAGGATTTTAAGAATTAGCTAAAACTATTTTTTTGATTTCATCCACAGGAACAACTCCTGCTTGAGAATATTTTATTTGTCCTTTTTTAAATAACATCAAAGTCGGAATACTTCTTATACCATATTTAGATGCTAATTGTTGATTTTTATCAACATTAATTTTTATAATTCGTACCTGATCACCCATCTGCGCTTTTGCTTCCTTCAAAATCGGAGCAACCATTTTACAAGGCTGACACCAATCCGCATAAAAGTCAACTAATACAGGTGTATTTTCATTAATTATATTATTAAAGTTTTTCATCTTCTTTTTTCTTTTTTCTTTTTTTAATAACATCGTCGACGCTATCACCAAAAAAGAATCCCAACAATCCTCCAAATAATACCATTGAATTCCAATTTGAAGTAATAGGACAAGTACCACTTGCACAACCTACATATTTCCAATAAAAATATCCGGCAATAATTCCCGGAATTATCAATAAGATTCCAAATTTATGTTTCTTATAAAAGTTTATCATAATTATTATTTTTTATATTCCTTCAATTAATATGCCAACATAACAACATATGTCAATATGTTTATTTTTATATTTGCTCCAGATTAATATCTGACAATAAGACATAAAAAAAGGGAGCCTACGCTCCCTTTTTACCATAAATTACAAACTAAAAACTAAGTTATATATAGATTAAATAACTCCTTGATCCATCATTGCATTGGCTACTTTTAAGAACCCTGCAATGTTTGCTCCTTTTACGTAATCAACATGTCCGTCAGCTGTGCCATATTTAACACAAGCTTCGTGAATGTCTCGCATAATTTGATGTAATTTTGCGTCTACTTCTTCTGATGTCCAGCTTAATTTCATTGAGTTTTGAGACATCTCTAATCCTGATGTTGCAACTCCACCTGCGTTAGCTGCTTTTCCTGGACCATATAATAATTTTGCGCCTTGAATTACTTCAATTGCTTCTGGTGTACATGGCATGTTTGCTCCTTCTGAAACACAAATACATCCATTAGCTACTAATGCTTTTGCATCTTCTTCGTTTAATTCATTCTGGATAGCACATGGTAAAGCAATATCAACTTTTTGTTCCCAAGGTCTTTTGCCAGCATAAAACTGACCACTTTCGTACTTATAAGCGTAAGGTGCAACAACATCATTATTAGAAGCACGAAGCTCTAACATATAATCAATCTTTTCACCTGAAATACCTTCTGGGTCGTAAATATATCCGTCAGGACCTGAAATAGTAACAACTTTTGCTCCTAATTCTGTAGCTTTTAATGCTGCTCCCCATGATACATTACCGAAACCAGAAATAGCAACTGTTTTTCCTTCGAAAGTTTCGCCTTTTGTTGCTAACATTTCTTTTGCAAAATATACATTACCAAAACCTGTTGCTTCCGGACGAATTAAACTTCCACCCCAATCACGGCCTTTTCCTGTTAATACTCCTGTATTTTCTTTTGCAAGTTTTCTATACATTCCATATAAGAATCCGATCTCACGACCACCTACTCCGATATCTCCTGCTGGCACATCAGTTGAAGGGCCGATTAGACTCCATAACTCTGTCATGAATCCTTGGCAAAAACGCATTACTTCTGCATCTGATTTTCCTTTTGGATCGAAATCAGAACCACCTTTACCACCACCCATAGGTAGAGTTGTTAATGAGTTCTTGAAGATTTGTTCGAATCCTAAGAATTTTAATCCACTCAAATTTACACTTGGGTGAAAACGTAAACCACCTTTGTATGGTCCAATAGCATTGTTGAATTGTACTCGGTAACCTAAGTTAACGTTTACTTTTCCATCATCACCTACCCAAGGCACCTTAAAAGTAAGAATTCTATCTGGCTCAACTATTCTTTCAATAATTCCAGCACTTTCAAATTGAGGATTTTGGTTGTAAATCTCTTCAATTGATTCTAAAACTTCTCTTACAGCTTGCAAATATTCAACCTCTCCCGGATGCTTTTGCTCCAACTGAATCATTAATTTATCTACGTTCATAATATCAGATTTTAAAAAGTTTGGAAAATTAATTAAACACACTGTTAATTAATTAACAATACAAATGTAACTTTTATTTCGAAATTATTCTGTTTTATAGAACACAGATTGATATGATTTTTGTCACGTAAAAAGCTGATAAATGCTGTGTTTGCACTCTTTTACACATTACCTTTTAAGAAGGTGTGGATTTAAAATACTAAGATTTAATATCTTATAATAATTTCCCAATTTGTTGGTGTAGTAATTTCAAATCTAACTTTATAATTAATAGTTGTAGTACCCATTCTACTAATTGCAGTAAACTCTATAGTACCCTCAAATGGAAATTGCATATTCTCATAACCTGTGAAACCATTAGAAATTGTTGACATACCTGTAGACGACATTAAATCAAGATTATTTACTATGCTCGATTTACTTCCATCTCGTTGAAATGAAACTTCAATTCTATGAGGTTCTTTATCGCTCTTCTCATAAAAATTAACTCCAGTAACACCTTCTCTAATTACAATACTATATGGTGGATCAACAATCTCTTTATAAAATTCATCATTTTTCCAAATACCCTTTATTTCTTTTTGAGTTGAGGCAGTATACATAATAGCCTTACCTGATTTCTTCCCAAATTTCCACACCCCATTATAAATATCTCCATTAGCCCATACATACTTTCCTTTTCCGTGAGGTAATCCATTTTTAAACTTACCTTCGTACGTGTCAACACCTTTGGCTAATCCTTTTCCATGAGCTAATCCTTCCTTACAGGCTCCATTGTACTCTTCAGATATTGTAGATAATAATACTTTACATTCAGCTTCGTTATCACTTTGACCTTTTGAACTGTAAGTAAATATCAGAATAATTATACTTAAGAATCCTAATTTCAAGTAATTAATTGGTAACATATCATTTAATTTTAGGTTAATAATTCATAAATATATGAATTAATCTTATGATTATTATAACCCTGTTTACCCTATGTTCAATTTTTAAATATTTTAAATACTATACAGATTTCATTATTACTCCTTTATTATTTTTACCATCAATTTGTACTTTTATAGGTTTCTCAAATCGAATATGTCTTAAATACTGATTTTCAAAATGTGGCTTGAATTTATTAAGGTATTCCAAATCATAAAAACCATCATTTATGTATGGATTTATTGTAAAATAACCTACTCGAAAAGAAGTTAGATTTTGAAAGAAATGAGTTCCCTGACTAGGATCAATTCTAAAATTTTCCAATCCTGATTCTATAATTACTCTAGCTTGGGAAATATGTGCCCATTTGACAGGTATACCAAGATGTGGATCACTTGACCCCCATCTTCCTGGTCCGACCAAAACGTAATTTGTCTGTTCTTTTATAAATTTTTCGTTAAGCAAGCTAATTTCATCACCTATTGAATGGCTTTCCAATGAATTAAAAGACTCCGGCTTTACATAAACGAAATCATAAATATCATCTATGCTACCATTTCCCATTGCAGATTCACAGTAAACAATAGTATCTTCTTGCTTTATATCATCAATAATAAAATCATCTCGTTGATCATTATTAACAATTGGTCTGATTTGAAGGAAATTAAATACGTATGGTTCTCCTTTAGGAACATTCAAGTCTACAGCGAATTCAATCTCAATTGGATTATTCATTTCCTTTTGCCCAACTTCTAATAAAGTCTCTAATATCTCTGCTAATGGAAATGTTTCATGTTTTAGTACATTCGCAAATGTTACTATTCTTTTTCCTTCATAAATAGTACCATCACGTAAAATATTATTCTGAAAATCATAAGTTGAAGCTGCAAATTTCAACGATGAATCTTTCTCAGCCTCTTTTATATCATACTTTACTAAATTGACACCATCATCTGTAGATGGAACAAATTTAGTCGGACACATATCTAATGAATAAAAATCTTTTTGCGTATCCTTAAGTGCCATATCTGGCGATGATAATTGCAATATTTTTTTAGGATGCTTTGGCGAAAATCTTAAAGAAATTCCACCATCAACAATTTGCTTACCTAATCCATAGGCTATATTTACTATTCCATCCTCAGATTTTTCGGGTTCTATTGGATAAAAATTTATAGATCTGGCCACCCCTGAAATTGTAGGATAAAACCTACTCCCAAACTGCTTTCCACAAACTTCTTGTAATACAATTCCCATTTTTTCTTCATCTATAACATTAGATGTAGCTGCCATATACGCTTTACTTGCTTTAAAATACACCGAAGCATAAACACATTTAATAGCATCAGAAAGCATTTTTATCATTAATGTGCTATTGTTTGTCTTAGGAATCATATATGTTGAGTATATCCCTGCGAACGGTTGATAATGTGAATCCTCAAGTTTAGAAGACGAACGAATAGCTATTGGATTATTTATTACTGACATTAATGCATACAAATCTTGGTAAACTCTACTTGGAAGTTTTGCTTTAACAAAATGATCAAGAATCTCTTCATCTGACATATCAGACATTCCAATTTTATAGAGATCATTCTCTTCCATAAAATCATCAAAAATATCAGTACTTAATACTACTGTTCGTGGTATTGTTATAATGATTCCAGGAAACTTATTGAAGATTCTGTTCTTTTTAATTATAGAATTAATAAATGCTAATCCTCTAGCTTTACCTCCAATTGACCCATCTCCAATTCTTGAAAAAACAAGGTACTCGTCAAAATTATTTTTATCAAACTTTGCAATCACTCCACGACCTTTGCTCATTCGATAACTTGAAATAGCCTTGTAAATATATCCACGAGCATCTTGCACATTTTGAAAATCTGACAGTTTTAAATATTTAAATAATTGTGCAATTGGGAAAATTGCTCTTGCATTCAACCATTTCGATAAATCATTACGACTTGCATGATATTCCAACGATTTTTCGGGAACCGTTAAAACCATATGTTGCAACATTTGTAAGTCCGATGCTCTTCCAATTGGTTTTAACGTTTCAGGATCTCTAAAAATAAATTCTCCAAAAGCGAATTGCTTAATGATATAATTTCGAAGCTCAATTGATAAAGTTTTGGAATATTTATGTATAAAACCAACTTCAAGTTCATCAGCATATTTCTTATTATTTAAATCCGAAGACTGCAATAACAATGGCATAAATTCATCATCTTCCTTTACCTTTTTGCATAATTTTATACCAGCTAATTTATCTTTGATTCCCTTTCTAGGGTATGTAATATCAGATATAATTCCAAGCATATTGTATTTATACTTTTCATACAACTCCATTGCTTGTTCATAGTTCGTTGCAAGAAGAATCTTTGGTCGACCACGCATTCGAAGCATCTTTTGATGTTCATTGAGTGCCTCACGCATATATTCTTTCGATTGCTTAAATATTATTTTATAGATATTTGGTAAATACGTTGAAATGTAACGAATTGAATCCTCTACCAACAGTATAGTCTGTACACCAACCACATCAACATCGTATTCAACATTCATGCGATCTTCAATTAACTTAATTATAGCTAATAAAATATCAGCATTTCCTAACCAACAAAAAACATAATCGATCGCACTCAAATCTTCTTTTTCTAAGCGTATGGTAACTTCTCGAGAGAAATGAGTTAATACCACAATTGGAACATCAGGATACAAACCCTTTATCTCATTTGCAAATGAAAATGTATCACGATCTCCAATACTAAGCATTGAAATTACCAGATCGATATTATCATTTTTAAGAATCTCAACAGCCTCTTCTGATGAATTAGCCATTACAAAAATTGGCGGATATCTTAAATTAAGTGAAACATACTCATTAAAAATCTGCTCATCGATTCTACCGTCTTCTTCTAGCATAAACGAATCATAATTACTTGATATTAATAATACCTTATGGATTCGGCGCTGCATTAATAAATTAAAAGATGTATCGTTGAAATCGATCTTTAAGTTATCTTGTTGGTTTGTATAAAAGCTCATGTAATGTAAGTTCAGATTTATTTAATTATCATTAGTCCATGTAATAGCAGAGAATCTTTTTCTACCGTCCATTGTAACAGTTAATGGTTTCTTGAATTCTATATGTTTAAAATAGGTAGTTTGTTCAATAATTTTTTGTTTTTCTATTATTTCCCATGAAATAGTATCTTTTATTGATTTATGGTTTACTGAAAAATATCCAACATTCATTGATGTAACATTATGAAAAAAGTGAGACCCAAGTGAAGCATCTAAAGCAAAATCATCTAAACTCATTTCAACAATAACCTTTGCATTAGAAATTTGTGGCCACGCTACTGGAATACCAATAAATTTATCTTTTGTTCCCCATCTTCCTGGCCCAATTAATATATACTTTTTACCTGCTTCTTGCATTTTCTGATTTAGCTTTTCAATCTCATATGTCATCTCGACAGTACTCGTATTACTAAATTTATCGGGCATTACAAAAATAACATCTTTTATATTTTCTATTTTACCGTTTCCCATAGTTTTTTCAGAATACAACACAAGGTGCTCACGATCAATATTTTCAATATCTACATGAAATTCATCTTCTCTACATACTAATGGTTTAATTTGTAAAAGATAAAAAGATGCTAATCCAGATTTATCTTTGTTTAGATCAACGGAAAACTCAATTTCTACAGGTGACCCCAGCGCTTCCTTAACAACATCTAGAATAACGTTTATTGTTTTTGCTAATGGGATGTAGTCATATTTCAAGACATTTGCAAAATTAATGATCCTAGGTCCATAAGAATCTAACCCAGGACTTACTCGATCATTTTCTTGATCATAAACTGAAGCTAAATGTTTTAATGTTCCTTGCTTTTCAGAAACATCAATATCTAATTTTATTAATCCTGCATCTTCTCCTTCTAACAGATTTATGTTTTCATTAACCATGTTTACTGCATAAAAATGTAATTGCGAAGCATTATATAAATCTTTTGTAGATACAATATCCAAATTAGGATAACTTGGTGAGAATCTAAAAGCTTTTTCACCTTCAACAACGTATTGTCCTAAACCCAAAGCAGCAACGGCAAAACCTTCATCGGGTTTCATATGAGCCACCGGATAATAGTTATGAGATTGTGCTGTACCGCTTATATGTGGATAATAATAATCACCAAATCTATTTCCAACAACTTCTTGCAATACAACCGCCATTTTTTCTTCTTCAACCTTATGATCAATTGCTTTAAAATATGTTCTGGCATTTTTAGAAAAAATAGATGCGAATACTAACTTAATTGCATTCATTAAATGTTTTAATCTTTGCTCAAACTCAGAATGATTATTTGGTAATAGATAAGTTTCAAATATCCCTGAAAATGGTTGAGTAATACTGTCTTCGAACAAACTAGAGGACCTTACAGCTATAGGTTTATTTATTAACCGTAAAAATATTTTTAATTTCTTCTTTAAAGAATACGATAAATCTGCCTCTAAAAAAGCTATTTTTAATTTATCATAATCCAATTCATTATGTATTACTTCTAACAAGTGATTACTTTCAATAAACATATCAAACTCTTCGGTGCCAATTATGCTGGTTCTTGGAGTCCGAACATTAATTAAAGGTAGAAGTTCCTTAAACTTAAAATTATAAATTAGCGTGTTTATAAAGGCTAGTCCTCTTCCTTTTCCTCCTAATGCTCCTGAGGCAAGACTAACAATGTTATTTTCTTCTAAAATTGCGGCTTCGTTAAAATTTACGATTTTACCTTTTTCTTGTTCGTTTCTATATAATTTTAAGATGTTAATTAAAAAATCTCGTAGCTGATTTGGATTCTTAAAGTCAGTGATTTTTAAAGGATTAATTATTTTTGCGATTTGAATTTCACCACGTGCCATCAACCATAACGAAAACTGATTTTTTACAGCATGGTAAATTAAGGAATCTTCTGGAACTGTTTTTAAATAAGACTCAAACTCAATCATTGATTTGGCAACAGCTATCTGTCTTCCTTGATTATCGCGATACACAAAATGACCAAATCCAAGATGATAATTAATAAAGCTTTTTAAATCCTGAAGCAAACTTTCTGAGTTCTTATTTATAAAGTTTGATTTTAATTCATAGGATCGTTTTGCATTTTCAGGATTTGAAGATTGTAATACTGTAGGTAAATTTAAAATGTTCTGCTTTATATATTTTATTAATTCAAAACCTGCTTTACTGTCTAACTTATTCTCTTTTGGAAAACAAACATCAGATATAACACACAAAAAGTATTCATTGTAATTTTTAAAGATATCTATAGCTTCTTCGTAACTACTTGCGAGCAATATCTTTGGTCGAGCCCTCATCTTCAAAACCTTATACAAATCATCCGTATTTACATCCTCAATTAAACGTTGAGTTTGCTCCATAATAATCTTATAAAGCATTGGCAAATATCTTGAATAATATTTAGGAGAGTCTTCAACAAGTAAAATTACTCTTGTTAAACCAAGTTTAGTATCGTTATCAACATTAACATTATCTTCAATAAGTTTAACCATAGCAAAGAAAACCTTGGAATCTCCATTCCAAACAAATATTTTATCAATGTCGGATAAATCCCGTTTTTCTTCTTCTAAAACAGCTAAATCGCTATTATTATTCAATAATAAGAATGATGGTATATAAGGATATTTTGATTTTATTGTCTTCGAAATTGCTAAAGGAGTTTTTTTATCAACTCCCATCATAAAGATTACTAAATCGAAATGTTTAAACTCCATTACTTCTAGTGCCTCCTCTTCTGTTGAAACACCAGTAACTCTAGGTAATGAAGTTAAATTTAGCTGATGATACTCTCCAAGTATATGATCTGAAAATCGTCCTTCTTTTTCAATACTATAAGCATCGTATAAATTTGCTACTAATAATATTTCTTTAACTTTAAATGGCATTAAATCATGCAATAAATCTCTATCAGCATTATGCTTATTCAAAAATTTCTGCAATAACTGACGACTATTTAAATCCTTTCGTATTTCACTAGATTTATTACTTTCTTCCTTTTTTTTATCATGCTTTCCAATTATCTCTTTTGCTTTATTACTATTTAAAAACCCTAATATTAAATTTGATAGATTTAATATTAAATCACGTTCCTCTTTTAAAAATGGTCCTTCAAATAAAATGGGATGTTTTTTTGTGTAATAAATCTCAATAACACCTTCTTCACCATCTATCGTTTGGAATGTTTGTTTTTGCAACCAATCAGTTTCACTAAATCCGGGACTGTGATATTCATGTCCTCCAAAAATAATTCTTGCAACAGTGTCATTTTGATATTGCCAAGCACGTGGCAATCTAAGTGTAATTTTTTGAAGAGTTTCTTCAATGGACTTCCCTTCTTTTATAATTTTTGTGGTTTCGTTAATACACGCCAATTCTTTTAAACGTTCTTTATTTTCGTTTAACAACTTATGAAAGTCATTTTTTTGATTTAATTGGTCGATCATGATAATTCTTTTAATTTATAGGCAATAAGAGCAGTCCTGTATAATTAACTATTCTATATGTTAAATTGTTTAACATACAATTCTAATCTATAAATATAAAAGATTTTTAGGGTAGATAAAAGAGATAATAATTGTAAGACATCCAATATTAGATACTTTACAAAGTAAATTAATAAAAAAAGAGCTACCCTATTTGGATAGCTCTTCTAATTATTATTTTAAATAAAACTTTATACTTCCCAAGTTGTTCCGCTTCTTAATAAATCATCTACACATTTAAATGATGAATTAGCTTTAACTTCTTCTACTTGCGCTTGTACAGCTTTATCGTATGTTTGTGCTTTAACACTTCTAATAACACCAAAAGCAACAGGAAACTCAGGATAAGACATATTAGCTAGCATTAAATGAATTCCAGGGTTAGATTCCTCAGCATTATGAACTAATAAATCCTTTTCTGTATATTCACTTCCTAGCTCAACAACTTTAAGTTTTAAATGCTTAGCATCAAGAATAAGACCTTTATCTTTATTCTTACCAAAAATCATCGGCTCACCATGTCTTAAAACAATAGTTCTATCTTCTTTGTGTTCTCGATCTGATAAAGCAGCATGTGTTTTATCGTTGTAAATAACACAATTTTGAAGTACCTCAACTACAGAAGCTCCATTATGTTTAGATGCTTGTGCAAAAATCTCTTGACATAATTTAAGATTACTATCAATAGATCGAGCAAAGAATTTGCCTTGTGCACCAATAATTAATTCACCAGGATGAAAAGGGTGTTCCACTGTTCCGTATGGAGAAGTTTTAGTAACCGCACCAAATTTAGAAGTTGGAGAATACTGTCCTTTTGTTAATCCATAAATCTCATTATTAAACAAGATAATATTTATATCAATATTTCTTCTAATTGCATGAATGAAATGGTTTCCACCAATTGCCATAGCATCACCATCACCAGTAATTTGCCAAACACTAAGCTTAGGATTAGCAACTTTTACTCCTGAAGCAATTGCCGATGCACGACCATGAATACTATGAAATCCATAAGTATTCATATAATAAGGGAAACGCGATGAACAACCAATACCAGAAATAAATGCAAAATTCTCTTTTTTATGTCCTAATTCAGGAAGAGCTCTTTGAATAGCATTCATAATAGCATGGTCACCACAACCAGGGCACCATCTTACTTCTTGGTCACTTTTAAAATCTTTTGCTGTAAAATTATTTTGAACGTCAGCCATGATTATTCCTCCAATAATTTTATGAATTGTTCTTCTAATTCAATTGTTGTAAAAGGTAATCCTTGAACTTTATTATATTGTTCATATTTAAATTCAGGATTTGTCATTCTTAGATAATCTGCAAACTGTCCTAAATTAGTTTCGCAAACAACAATCTTATCAAATTTACTAAACACCTCTTTAACATTTGAAGGAAGTGGTTTTATGTAATTAAAATGTGCTAAACTTATACTATGACCCTTATGTTGAAGATCATTAACAGAAGTTGCAAGATGACCATATGTTCCTCCCCATCCGACAACAAGAAGTTTTCCTTTTTCTTCACCTTCTACTTTAAGTTCTGGAATAAAATTACTTACACGTTGAACTTTTTCTTCACGAATTTTTGTCATTTCTTGGTGATTTATTGGATCGTGAGAAACAGATCCTTTTAAACCATCTTTTTCAAGACCTCCAATTCTGTGTTCTAAACCTATAGTTCCAGGAACAGCCCAAGTTCTTGCTAATCTTTCAAGATCTCTTTCATACGGATTCCAGTTTTTAGTTCCTTCTTTTGCAATAGGAGCTGTAATACTTGGATAATCAGCCATATTTGGTATTTTCCATGGTTCAGAACCATTAGCAATAAAACCATCGGTAAGTAAAATAACCGGTGTCATATGTTCTACCGCTATTTTAGCCGATTGGAATGCATAATGGAAACAATCTGAAGGAGTACTTGCTGCAACTACTACAACTGGACTTTCTCCATTTCTTCCATACAATGCTTGCATTAAATCTGATTGTTCAGGTTTTGTAGGTAGACCTGTAGATGGACCTCCCCTTTGAACATTAACAATTACTATAGGTAACTCAGTCATTACTGCCAAACCGATAGCTTCACCCTTTAAGGCAAGACCCGGACCTGACGTAGATGTAACAGCTAAATCGCCAGCAAAACTAGCTCCTATAGAAGTACAAATTCCAGCAATTTCATCTTCGGCTTGGAATGTTTTAACACCCATGTCTTTTCTAATAGATAACTCCTGAAGAATTTCTGTTGCAGGTGTAATAGGATAAGAACCACAAAATAGTTCAAGATTAGCTTTTTCTGCTGCAGCAATAAATCCCCAAGCAGTAGCTAAATTTCCATTGATATTTCTATATGTACCCTTTTCAATTTTTGCAGGACTTACCTTATAAGAAGGAGTCATATGCTCAACTGTTTCGGCGTAATTATAACCGGCACGAAGTACAAGCTTATTTGCTTCTACAACTATTGGCTTCTTTTTAAATTTCTTTTCGAAGAATGCTTCAGTATAATTTAATGGACGATCAAAAATCCAATATACCATCCCTAAAGCAAACATATTTTTACTTCTTAAGATACTTTTTGGATCTAAACCAGAATCTTTCAAAGCCTCTTTTGTTAAAGAAGAAATTGGAGCCTGAATAATATTGTATCCGTCCAATTTATCCTCATGAATAGGATTATCAGTTTTATACCCTGCTTTTTTCAGACCTCTTTCGTCAAAACTATCCTCATCAAGAATAATTGTACCTCCTTCTTTAACCCATTTAGCCGTCGCTTTTAAAGCTGCTGGATTCATGGCAACTAAGATATCAGCATAATCACCTGGAGTTTTAATTTTAGATTCCCCTACATGTACCTGAAAGCCAGACACGCCTCCAATTGTACCTTGAGGAGCTCTAATTTCTGACGGATAGTCAGGAAATGTTGATAAATCATTTCCAATAAATGCTGACGTATCTGAAAACAATGTCCCCGTAAGTTGCATGCCATCGCCTGAGTCTCCGGAAAACCGGATAACTACATCTTTACGTTCGATGACATCTGCTTTTTTACTCATAACAATTTTAATTTAGTAGATTTAAATTAACAGACGTTTACAAAATTATAAATGCATATGGAATAGTTCCCTATTTCATATGCATTCTCTATGTTTTTATTATTACTCTGTAATGTTTCTATAACAATACAATTGAATTATTTCTCCGACAAAATTAAGCATTGTTAATTAATTATTAAGTATTTTTGAATTATATTTTAATCTAAATAATATGATTTTTCTCATAATCCTATTACAAGCCCCAATCTATTAGGCATTATGTAAAAATCACTTATTCAAATACTTATTTATGGCTTTAATAAAAACAGTAAGAGACTGTACTCCTAAAATAGGGAATGACTGCTATTTAGCAGATAATGCTACCATAATTGGCGATGTAGAAATAGGGTCTAATTGCAGCTTTTGGTTCAATTCTGTTATAAGAGGAGATGTAAATTCTATAAAAATTGGAAATAAAGTTAATGTTCAAGACGGAGCTGTTCTACATTGCTTATATCAAAAGTCAAATATCAATATCGGGAACAATGTTTCCATAGGACATAATGTAATAATACATGGGGCAACTATTCATGACAATGTACTTGTAGGTATGGGAGCAATAATAATGGATCATGCAGTAATAGGTGAGAATTCAATTATTGCTGCTGGAGCTCTTGTATTAGATAGTACTATTGTAGAACCTGGAAGTATCTATGGAGGTGTACCTGCTAAAAGGATAAAATCGGTTGAACAAGAACAAACGAAAGAAATGATCGAGAAAATTGCCAATAATTACATTATGTATTCTGAATGGTATAAGTAATTATACTCTAACAACTCTTTGAAATTGAATAATATTATTTAATATTTTCTCCATATTTTTGGTATCCCCGGAAGTGTAAAAGTTATAATTAGGATTTCCATTCGAATTATTTGAGATTTCATTATCAATTAAAACTCTTTCTAATTGTTTAACTACAGCAGGTGCAGGATCAATTATCTTTATGTTTGGCGGTATTATTTTTTCTAAAAGAGGTGTTAGAAATGGGTAATGAGTACAACCAAGAACTAAATGATCTATATTCCTCTTTAATAGAGGTTTTAGTAAATTGCTTAAATATAAAAATGATTCAGGCTCATGAATTAAATCATTCTCAACAATCCCTACCAATTTATTCCCAACTTTTATATTTAGATCAATTCCCTTTGCATACTTTTCGCTTGTTTCTTTGTAAAGCTCGCCATTAAAAGTACCTTCTGTAGCCAAAACTGCAATACTTTGTGTTTTTGAATTAATAGAAGCAGGTTTAACCGCGGGCTCCATGCCTATAAAAGAAATCTTATACTTATCACGCAAAAATGAAATTGCAGCAGCAGTGGCAGTATTACATGCAACAACAATTATCTTACACTTTTTTGAAATCAAAAAATCAACCGCCTTTACAGAAAGTTCAATAATTTCACTTTTTAGTTTAGGTCCATATGGGCAATTTGCACTATCGGCAAAATATACAATATTCTCGTTTGGAAGTCTTTTTATTAATTCTTTAAAAACAGACAAGCCTCCAACACCTGAATCAAAAATACCTATTGGATTATTATTAATCATATTATAAAATAAAAAACCACTCTTACTAATTAAGAGTGGTTAAATTTATTTAAATAAATCTATTTATTCAATTCCTAATTCTGTTTTAACTAAAGGAAGGATATCAATACTTTGATCAGAGAAATAGATTACTCCACCTGCTCCCAAATCAAATATATATGTAAATCCATTAGCTTTTGACACAGCCTCAATTGCTGCTTGTGCTTTATCCATTATTGGTTGAAAAAGCTCAGCTTCTTTTTGCTGCAAGTCTTGTTGAGCTGTTTGCTGAAAACCTTGGATTCTTTGTTGCATTTCTTGAAGTTCAGTTTCCTTAGTCTTCTTTAAGTTTTCTGTATAAGTATCTTGTTTTTCCATATAGGTAGCATACTTATTTTGAAATTCGATTTGCATAGCTTCCATTTCTTGTTGCAACATTTGACTATAATCTTGCAATTCATTTCTTGCACTATCTCTTTCTGGCATTACAGATAATAATTCATTTGAATTAATATGTCCAAATTTATAATCCTTTTGTGCGAATGCACTTGTAACAGATATAACAACAAGTAGAATTCCTAAAATCTTTTTCATATTATTTTTATTTTTTAATTTAATTACAAATTTATAAAATTAATTTTTATAGCCTAATTTTTCAAGAACCTCATCACTCTTATCATATTTAGGGTCTGTAAACAAAATTGTAGCTCCAGCAGCTGTATCAAATACTATAGCATATTTTCCTGACTCTGCAATATCTTGAATAACTTCATAAACTTCATCTTGAATTGGTTTTATCAACTCCTGCCTTTTCATAAACAACTCTCCTCCAGGACCAAAAAATCTATTTTGCAGATTTTTAACTTCCCTTTCCTTTTTTGATATCTCCTCTTCTCTTTGTTTAATCATATCCTTTGTAAGTAATACCTTTTCAGATAGAAAATCTGCTTGCATTTCTTTAACTATAACATACTCTTGTTCTAACTCTTTTTGCCATTCAGCTGAAATTTCATTAAGCTTATCCTGAGCGGCTTTATAAGAAGGAATATTACTTAAAATATATTCAGTGTCAACATATGCATATTTCTGAGAAAAACTAGCTGTTGCTATCAATACAAATATTAAACCAAAAATAAACCGTTTCATAATAATTAGTTTTAGAATTGTTGTCCTATTACAAAATGGAACTGACTACCACTAGCATCAGGAGCACCTGGAATATCATCAAATCCATATCCCCAATCTACACCAAGTAAACCAAACATTGGTAAAAAGGCTCGAAGCCCTAATCCTGCAGATCTTTTAATTTGGAATGGATTAAATTCATCAAATGAAGACCATGCATTACCTGCTTCAACAAAACCTAATACAAAAATTGTTGCTTGTGGTTTTAACGTAATTGGATATCTTAATTCAAAATTAAGTTTTTCGTAAACATTTCCATTTCTAGTTCCATTTATATCTACAGGTGTAATCGAACTATTCTCATACCCTCGCAAACCAATAGTTTCAACACCATACATGCTATAGCCAGACATTCCATCTCCTCCTAGATTAAACTTCCCGAAGGGAGCGTATCCTATATCTTTATTATAATATCCCAAATATCCAAACTCAGTATTCGTTGCAAGAACTAAGTCTTTCCATAATTTTATGTACCAAGCTCCTTTATATTTCCATTTATGATATTCTACCCATTCATATTTTCTAGAATTTCTTTCATTCTCGTATCCATTATGTTTTGCGGCATCTTTATCTGCATCAGATAATTGATCCCAAGCTGAAGGATTGTTAAATGCAGTAACAGAATCAATATTAGCCATTTCATTACTTGACAAACTCCAGAATTCATCCTTTTTAAACAAAGAATATGGGAATGTTAATTGTAATGAAAGAGAAAAATTTGAACCTCTTCGAGGATATATTGGTGCATCAACAGAACTTCGATTAATTGTAGTTGTAAGACTTAAGTTATTAGATGTTCCATTATCAAATATAAAATAATCCCACTCGTTTAAGTCATATCTTTGATAAGAAATAGAATTAGAGATAGTAAAATAATCATCAGGCCATTTTAACCTCTGACCAATTCCTACGGTAGCACCTGTTACTTTCATAAACTCACTACCTACATCAAAAATATAATAACTTGTTGATTGTTTTTGTACAGAATGATATGCCGAAACAGATAATGATGTTGCTTTCTTTCCTCCAAGCCATGGTTCAACAAAACTTAAGCTATATGATGAATAATATTTACCATTTGTTGTAGCTCTTAAACTTACTGTTTGTCCATCTCCTGATGGAATTGGACGCCAAGCTCCCTTTTTAAGAACATTGTTTAGTGAGAAATTACTAAATCTTACACCTAATGTACCTACAAACATATTATTTCCCCAACCTCCAGATACTTCAAGCTGATCTGTAGATTTTTCAACAACCGTATACTCCAAATCTACTGTATTTTCTGCCTGATTTATATTAATAGGATCAATACCAAGTTGTTCCGGATCAAAATATCCTAACTGTGCTAATTCCCGCTGAGTTCTCATTATGTCCGCCTTACTAAAAAGCATCCCTGGCTTAGTTCTCATCTCACGGCGAATAACATGCTCATTCGTTCTGTCATTACCTTTAATAATAATATTATCAAGGGTAACTCTTTCTCCCTCTCTAACCCTAATCTGTAAATCAATCGAATCATTTTCAATATCTTTAACAACAGGGGTTAATGACGAAAACATATACCCATAATCTAAATACAAATTACTTACAGCATCTTCAGCATAATTAAGTCTTTCATTTAAAAGCTCAGGATCATATGGATCCCCAGATTTAATCTTTAAACCAAAATCTAAGGCTTTAGTTTTATATATAGTATTACCAATCCAATTAATATTTCGAAAAAAGTACTGATTTCCCTCTTCAATATTTATTTTAAGTCCTATCCTTTTTTCATTAATATCATAAACGCTATCTTTTACAATTTTAGCATCACGATATCCTTTTGAATAATATTCTGTAATTATTTTGTTTTTATCCTCTTCAAAATCTTCTCTAATAAACTTTGATCCTTTAAATATGTTGATATCCTTTTTACTAGTTTTTTTCATTAAACGATTTAGCTTTCTTTCACTAAATACATTATTCCCCTCGTAAACAATCTCTTTAATTTTAACTTTCTCTTTTTTGTCGATATAAATATTAAGAATAACATTATTTGTTTTTGAAGCTGTATCATCAGTCATAACAATGTCAATCTCAGCATTAAAATATTTTTTATTTGTTAAATAATCCTGAATAACTCTTCTAGAACTATTAAAAAGGTTCTCTGTAACTTGTTTACCTCTTTTAATTTCAAGAACTTCATTAATATCTTCAAGTTCAGATTTCTTTAATCCATGTATTTTAAAATCTGACAATCGACTTCGCTCTTGTAGATGAATATTTAATACAATACTATCCCTTATTACTTCCGTTGCAGCAATCTTTACATCTGAAAACAATCCTTGTTCCCACAATTTCTCAACTGCTTTTGTGATTGTTTCTCCAGGAATTGTAACTTTTTGTCCCTTAGCTAATCCTGATAAATTTATTAAGATTTTTGCATCAAGGTATTTTACTCCTGAAACTGTGATATCTTTTATAATATAATCTTTAGATTTTTTATAATCCATCACATCCATTGCTGAATAATCAACTTCTTGTGCAAAAAGAAAGGTTGTAATAAAAACTAAAACTAAATTGCTTATGAATTTCTTAAACATTCTTCAATAAACTATTAAAATTAAACTAACTATTTAACTGTTCACTAATTTTACCAAACCTTCTTTCTCTTTTTTGATAATCTAGAATTGCCTTAAAAAGATCTGGTTTTCTATAATCTGGCCATAAAACATCTGTAAAATAAAGTTCGGAATAAGCTATTTGCCAAATTAAAAAGTTACTTATTCGATATTCTCCACTTGTTCTTATTAATAAATCAGGATCTGGAATATCCTTTGTATTTAAATATGATTCAAAAAATTTGTTGCTGATTTCACTTTCATCAACTAATTCATTCTTCGTATCTATTATAATATTTTTAACTGCATTTAAAATTTCCCATCTAGCACTATAATTCAATGCTAAAATTAATGTTAATCCTTTATTTTGAGATGTTTTCTCAATAAGCTTATAAAGCTTTGATGCAACGTTATTTGGCAATCCCTCTGTATCACCAATAGTCATTAAACGAACATTATTCTTAATTAGTGTGTCGGTTTCTGCATCTATAGAAGAAACTAACAATCCCATTAAAGCGTCAATTTCTTGTTTTGGTCTATTCCAATTCTCTGTGGAGAAAGCGTATAAAGTTAAAAACTTCACACCTATTTCTCCTGCTCCCTCAACAACATCACGAACGGCTTTTACTCCATTTTTATGCCCAAAAATTCTTTGATTTCCTTTTTTCTTTGCCCATCGACCATTTCCGTCCATGATTATGGCAATATGTTCGGGAAGGTTATTTTTATCAATTTTCTCCTTAAAATCCATCAACTTAATAATAATATGTAGGACAATCAATTTTATCTCTAAATATCTTATATGTTAGAAACACACCGCAAAACGAATACCAATCATCATTATGAATTATGGGAAGATTATCATCATCTTGAATATTAATAATCCCATCTAATTCATCGTTAAAAGTCTTGCGATAACTCCATTCTAACCCAAGAGTTAAGCGCTCAAAGATATTATATTTAATTCCTAATCCAAAAGGAATTGTAATGGGATTTTCAAAACCCCCTGAACTCAAAATAAAATTAGCTCCAACACCAACAAATATAAATGGTGTAAACCTTTCATCATTCTTTTTTATGTATCCAGAACTTGAATATGGCAAGAAATTAAATTCAACAACACCAGAAAGATCAATAACTTTTGCAGAAAACGAAGCTCCCCTCAACAAATTCTCTGATTCGCTAAAGTCTGAATCATTTCCTTTTATTGTTCCATAAATCCCTTCAAATCTAGCTGATAAATGCTTACTTAAATTATATTTTACTATTGCACCATATGATAAAGATGGTGAATAAAAAAGTTTTGATTTATTTATATCTCCCTGATAATAAGACGCACCCACAAATACTCCAAATTCAGTTTTGCTTTGTGCAACAACAATCTGAGAAAATACAATAAGAAGTAACAGTAATAGATTCTTTTTCATAAAATTTTAAAATCGATATTCAGGTCTGCGATTACTTTTCCTTTTAATTTTATAAGAAACGCTAATTACTGTAAAATAGTATATGTCATTACTCTCAGATAAATCTGGGCTAAACCCATCGATATAATCAGAAGTTACAAACCTTCTCCCAAACTCAAGTCCAATATACGATTTTGGAGAAATTGGATATTTTAACCCTATTCCAAAAGGCACAACAAGCGCTATGTTTTTATTTCCATCAAATCTCCCATCAAAGGTGCCCTCTTCGGCTTTAGGCTTAAAATATGCTCCTCCTACTCCAACAAAAACATAAAGGTTTATTCCTGCATTCATTTTCTTCAGTTTTCCACGCATAGACATTGAAGAGTATGATACCATTTGTTTCTCTTCAGTAATATGATACTCCACATGCCCATTAAATTCAAACAAATTTGCAGTGAAACTATAATTCCTTCCTTCATTAGCAGATTTAACATCTTTACCACACATATTTGCATATGAAAGATTAGCTTTTACTGCAAATCTTTCGTACATCCTATATCTATATCCTACTGCCAGAACAGGCCTTGTACAGCCAAGGTCAATATCAGCAAATCCTGTCGCATCCGTTTTTATAGAACCTCCAATATCACCAAAGTAATTTGAAACACCAACACCATACATATATTCTGATCTTGATAATTTCCAACGTTGAGAATATCCCAAAACCGGAATTAACAATAATCCTATAAATATGAATTTTATTAGAGTTCTCATTATTTATTATTATAAATACAAATTTATCTATTTTTATGGATAAATAATAATAACAAAATTATTAAGCCTTTTTATAATACGTTTTACAACTTAATTTGTTGATTGAATCCTTTATCTAATTTCGTTTATCAACACCCCACATCAACTTATTTCTTAAGGTTTTATAAAAACTTGTATTGTTAAGTTTAATAAGTTTCACTTTAAAATCGGCTTTACTAATAAACAATTCTTCTGTATTTTTTATCATCATTGATCGATGGTCTAATGATGCTATATAATTTAATGCTCTACTTTCCAATTTTAACTCAAGTTTACTTGTGTCGGGCAATACAATAGGCCTAACAGTTAAATTATGCGGTGAAATTGGTGAAATAATAAAATTCCCTGATTGCGGTATTATTATTGGCCCACCAACACTTAACGAATAAGCTGTTGAACCTGTTGGAGTTGAAATAATTAAACCATCGGCCCAATAAGTGTTTAAAAACTCCCCATCGATATAAACATGAACAGTAATCATTTCGGAATCAACTTTCTGAATTGCTACTTCATTTAAACTATAAGGAAAATCTCCAAAATGATTAGATGATGTTCTTAGTTTAAGCAAAGATCTTTCTTCAATTTGATAATTTGAAGTTAATATTGCCTGCAATGCTGATTCAATCTCATCTTTTGCAATACTTGCCAAAAACCCAAGTCGACCTGTATTAATACCAACAATTGGAATATCATAGTTGCGCACGTAATTAACTGCATTTAAGATGGTTCCATCACCACCAATACTAAAAAGTAAATCAATATTTTCTTTTAATTCAGCATGTTTTGTAAATACCTCTATTAACTCATTCTCTAAATCTATAATTTTTCTTAAAAAATCATAAAATTCCTTAAATAAGATTATTTGAACATTATTCTGATTAAGAATTTCAAAGAATCTCTTTATGTATTCTTTAAATCCATCTTCAAAATTTCTACCATAAATTGCTACTCTCATAATTCTATTCAATTATTGGTGCACCAAGGTGAAAAAATATTCCATGTTCTCCAAATTTATTCAGAGAATATTCAATTCGCAAAATTTTATCATAATATGTTACAAAATCGATACCTAATCCTCCACTATATAAAAACTCATTTGACAAACAAGTTTGAATATTTCTATTTGAATCAACATAACCGGTATCAAAAAAAAGATTTAAATAGAATGCATAATGTGCTTTACTAAATTTATTTGAGGCAAGGAAATCTAAATTTATATTTGTTTGTGGAATTAATTCAAACTTCAAATTTGATTTAGAAACATAATAATGTGAACCATTGCTTACATAATATTCCATTCCTCGGATATAATTATCATATCCTATAGCCTTACTAAAATAAAACGAGTTTATATCATTAAAACTATATTTAAAACCTACACTTGTATTAAAGTAAAATCTGTTTGATAATTTAAGATTATCTTCTACTATAGACGTTAAATAAAATGGCCCTCTATCAGACAACAACCCAATTCCTTTTTTAGTAAAAGTTGTATAAAGCCTAAAACCATTTAAGGGGTATATCTTTGAATCTCTTTTATCTAAATCAAAATTATATACTAATGATAAAAACTCTACTTCAGCATTATGATTGAAAAAATAATTATTGTTTAGTGCAACCACAGTATCAAATACAGAGATATCATTGTATTTTAAAGCTAGTAGATGTTCAACATAGATACGTGGCCTATAAGTTAGGAAACTTGTAAGTTCAAGAGTTCTTCTTGCATAATCGTTTTCAGATTTAATATAATCCAATTCGTTATTAATAATTTGAAATGCAATCTCTCTATTTTTAAAATAATTAAAATCAAAACCCAAACCGATTTTTTGCTTTTGATCAATAAATGGCTTGTAATAAGTAATAGCATATCTATTATTAAATCCAAAAATCGTTTTAATCTTTAATATTTCTTTTCGACCCCTAAAATTATTTATAAGAACATATAAACCGTAATCTATTCTTGACCATTCTTCGTTATTTAAATATGAACTAAAGTTTCGATCGGCATGTTCCAATACTGGATATGGCCATATATACCATCTTTCCTGAAATACTATTTCAATTTTTATTTTCGATCTATTTATTGAGTGATTTATTGTGACAAAATTAAACAATGAAGTATTAAGCAGATTGTTGCGTGATTTTTCAACTAGATCAGGTAATTCGTCTGATAAAATCTGATCGCCAACTTTAAATAATAGTTCTCGGTATATAATTTTATCTTTTGTAATATTATTCCCACTAAGATTAATCTCAGATACAATTAAATTCTCTTGAGAAATCAATTTAAACAACCCAATAAAAAAAATAAGAAAACAGATTAGAATCTTTTTGAGAAGAATCATTTTATTAGATACTAAGTATTTAAAAATCGCATAAATAAATCATATCTTTCATTATAAAGATCGTCTTGTTCATCGTATTCCATAAACGACTCTTTAATATGATATTCGTATCTATTAAATGTTTGAGTAATTGAAGTTAAATCCGTAAGATTTAATTTTAATGTTACTTCTAATTTAGTTGAATCCGGGATGGAATAAATGTACATGCTTAATATCTTGGCATCGTTTGATTCAATTATTTGAGAAATTTCCGACATTGAATAATCACTTTCAGTTACCTCCAATACAATAATACCTCCAGGCTTTTCAATTGCAGAAAGCTTTGCAAAATAATGAAGTAAATCATTAATACAAATTACACCTAAATAATTACTGTCGTAATCTAAAACAGGAATAGCGGTGAGTTTTAATCTTGAAGCAATTTCAAGAACTTCATAAATATGTTGATCGTATCTTATGAATGGTTTTATTAAGGATAAACGGTGATTCCCAATTGGTTCATCAGGATTGTTAACATCGTAAATATCTGAATCTGAAATTAATCCTAAAAATTCTTTATTATTAACTATCGGAAGATGCGAAATACGAAATACCTCCATCCAATTAAGTGCTTCAACAGCTGTATCGGAAGTTCTTATAGCAGGAATTTCATCTGATATTAAATCTTTTGCTAACATATTTCAACTCTTCAAAAAAATACTCGTATTTTTGCTCAATAACAAGTAAAACGATTAATTTGTTTATTCTATTATCAAATAATAAGATATGACTAGGTTAAGTGTAAATATAAATAAAATTGCAACATTAAGAAACGCTAGAGGCGGAAATTATCCAAATGTTCTTGATGCAGCTATTAATTGTGAGCGATTTGGTGCAGAAGGAATAACGGTTCACCCCCGCCCGGATGAAAGACACATCCGCTATCAGGATGTATATGATATTAAGCCAATTATTACAACAGAATTTAACATTGAGGGTTATCCTTCTGAAGATTTTATCAAGCTTGTTCTTGATATTAATCCAACTCAAGTAACATTGGTTCCTGATCCGCCTGATGCTTTAACATCAAATTCAGGATGGGATACAATCAACAATAAATCTTTTCTTAAAGATGTTGTTAATAGATTTCATGCAGCAAATATCAGAACTTCGATATTTATCAATCCTGATGCTGAATTAATTAAAAACGCTGCTGATACAGGAACTAATCGAGTAGAGTTATATACAGAACCTTATGCAGCAAATTATCATAAAAATAAAGAAGAAGCTATTCGTGATTTTGTAATTGCTGCAGAAGCCGCAAATTCAGTTGGCTTAGGTTTAAATGCCGGTCATGATTTAGATTTACACAACCTGAAATATTTTAAGCAGAATATTCCAGGATTATTGGAAGTTTCAATCGGACATGCTTTAATTTCTGATGCTTTATATCTTGGCTTGGAAAATACAGTTCAGATGTACTTAAGAGAATTAAAATAAACTAATGACTAGAAGTTTTGTAACTTCTTTTATTGTATTAACATCTTTTTTTGGTTATTGTCAGAACGATACTATTGAGAATTATCAAAAAACAGCAATTACATCGAATATGTTAGGACTTAGAACAACAATTTACAAAGTTGCCGATATTAATGAGGCAAAAGAGTGGTATTCAAAAGCATTTGGGATAAAACAATATTTTGACGAACCTTACTATGTTGGTTATAACATTGGAGGTTATGAATTAGGCCTATTACCTGAAGAAAATCCCACAACAAATAAAGCTGAGAGTGTACTTGCGTACTGGGGTGTTGATAATATTGAAAAAGAATTCGCTCGATTGATTGAATTAGGTGCAACCGAACACGAAAAACCAACTAATGTTGGTGGAGAATTAATGGTTGCATCCGTAAAAGATCCATGGGATAATATAATCGGACTCATTTACAATCCGGAATTTAAACTACCAGAATAATTCGAACTTGGATTATAGAATCAACTCATGAAACTTTTCTTTAGAAAATACGGACAAGGACAACCCCTAATAATAATTCATGGATTATACGGATCTTCTGACAATTGGGTTAGTATAGGTAGAAAACTTGCAGAAAATTTCGAGGTTTTTATTATAGATCAAAGAAACCATGGAAAGTCTCCACATTCTTCAAATCTTAATTATCAAGTTTTAAAAGACGATTTAAAGGAATTTATGGACGAACATTCCATAGATAAGGCAATAATCGTAGGGCATTCTATGGGAGGAAAAACGGCAATGTTTTTTGCAACTGATTATCCTGAAAGAGTTACTAAATTGATTGTTGCAGACATATCGCCAAGATCTTACAAATCAACTAATTCAAGCCAACTACTTGCTCATAACACAATAATTCGAGCAATGTATAATCTTGATTTTTATGGGATAAATTCTCGTCAAGAAATTGATGATATTTTATCAAAATCGATTCCTGAAGATCGAATTCGGCAATTCCTTTTAAAAAATATAAAAAGATCTGAAAAGAATGAGTATAGTTGGCGGATCAATATAAAAGCACTAAAAACCGAGCTACCTAATATAATGGATGGTTTAAGTGAAGATCAACAAAGGATTACTCAATCCCCAGTATTATTTCTGAAAGGCGAAAACTCTGAGTATATTCAAGATGAAGATCGAAAAATAATAACTAAAATATTTCCGTTTGCTTTTATTAAAACTATCCCAGATGCAGGTCATTGGTTACATGCCGAGCAACCTGATTTTTTCTTAAAAGAAATTACTGATTTTATTCTAGAGTAATTTATTAACTGTAGCCGATTCGATATTCTCATGCGGAATTAATTCCTCACACTGATATTTTAAAAATAATTGCGCAATAGCGATTACATCTTTCTCACAATACTTAACAATCCTTTGTAAATCTTTATCTTTCCAATAAACATCAGCAACCATGCTCCCATCGATATCATCTTTAGGAGTAGGAATATTAAAAATCTGTGTTAGTAAATTTAAAGATGTGTAATTTTTATAATCACCAAACTTCCATAATTCCATTGTATCTAAAAACATCACTTCCCAAGGTTTTTTTCCTGCGATATCTAATAATTTTGGGAGTTTTATACCATTAATAAGCATCCTACGAGCAATGTATGGGAAGTCGAATTCTTTTCCATTGTGAGCACATAATTGTAAATCAGAATTAGAAGAGTAATACTTTTTAAGCATTGCAGAAAACTCTTTCAATAAAATAGATTCATCGTCACCGAAAAAGGATTTTAACCTAAATGATTTATGATCGCTTTTACTCACAACTATTCCTACTGAAATACAAATAATTTTTCCAAATTCAGAATATATTCCAGCACGCTGATAAACATCTGATGCTGATTCTTGCTCATCACGAAAATACATAGATTTTTTATCCCAAAATTCTTTAAATTTTTCAGGAACTTCATCAAAATCCGAATACTGAGGAACAGTCTCAATATCCAGAAATAATACATTTTCTATTTTTATTTTATCTAGCATCAGTTTAAAGACATTTTATATTACAAGTGAATCTTTTTTTCGATAATTGATGATAATAAATCAATACCAACCTTATTATTGCCTCCTTGCGGAATAATAACATCTGCATATCTTTTTGTTGGTTCAATAAACTGCAAGTGCATTGGCTTTACGGTTTTCTCGTATCGTTCCAATACCTTATTAACAGATCTTCCTCTTTCAACTAAATCTCTTTGTATTACTCTCATTAATCTATCGTCGTTATCTGCATCAACAAAGACTTTAATATCCATTAAATCGCGCAACTGTGAATTTTGAAGAATTAAAATTCCTTCAACTATAATTACTTTTTTAGGACTTACCGGAATTGTTTCTTCGGATCGAGAACATGTCAAATAAGAATATATTGGTTGATCAATTCCTTCTCCTTTTTTTAACTTTTTAATATGATCTATTAAAAGTTTAAACTCTAATGATCTAGGATGATCAAAATTAATTTCCTGACGTTCTTCAATAGGTAAATGACTACTATCTTTATAATACGAATCTTGTGGAATAATTGCCACTTCGTCTTTTGGCAAACTTTCAATTACTTTTCTTACAACCGTTGTTTTCCCTGATCCGGTACCCCCTGCTATTCCAATAATAAAAGACATATCAATAATTTTTTAATAACTTTATGCAAAATTTTGGCATGAAGATAATATAAATTTACACAAAATTTATGAAGCAATGGTAAGACATATTATTATGTTTAAATTTACTGATGCTAAAGATGATACTGAGAAATCTTTGCTAGCAAAAAGAATGATATCTTCATTTGAAAATTTAAATTCAAAGATAGATCGTATTAAATCATACGAAATTGGCATAAACTTAAAAAAAACAGATTTCTCATATGACCTTATTATAAAATCGGAATATGACTCTTGGGAAGATTTAGATTTTTACATTAAACATCCTGAGCATCAAAGAGCTATTAATGAGTGTAAAGGTATTATGAAAGAAAAGGCTGTTATTGATTACGAATTTTAAAATCAAAGTAAAATGAATAAACTATATCCATTAATATTCAATCCAATTTTCAAAGAAAAAATTTGGGGAGGACAAAATCTAAAATCAACATTAAATAAAAATATTCCATCTGAAAAGAATATTGGAGAAAGCTGGGAAATTTCTGGAATAGAAGGTAATAATTCTGTTGCCAGTAATGGTTTCTTAGAAGGAAATGAATTAAATGAACTTATAGAAATCTACATGGGCGATTTGGTAGGTGATCGTATTTATGATAAATTCGGAAATGAGTTTCCTTTGCTTATTAAATTTATTGATGCAAACAAACCTCTTTCTGTTCAGGTTCACCCTAATGATAAGTTGGCAAAAGAAAAGCACAATGGTTATGGCAAATCAGAAATGTGGTATGTTGTTGATGCAAAAAATGAATCTGAATTAATTTCAGGATTTAACCATGAAATGGATAAAGCCCACTTTTCAAATCATCTAAATAAAAATAAAATAACAGACATATTAAATTTTGAAAAAGTACAAGCTGGAGATGTATTTTATATTCCGGCGGGAAGAGTTCATGCAATCGGTGAAGGTATTGTTTTAGCAGAAATTCAACAAACTTCGGATATTACTTACAGAGTTTACGATTGGGATAGAAAAGATGAAACTGGAAAATCGCGCGAATTACACGTAAAAGAAGCTACGGATGCCTTAGATTTTAAAGTTTACGATACATACAAAACCGATTATCCTATTACCAAAAATTCTAATTCTAAGATAATCAGCACTCCATATTTTGAAACAAACATTCTTGATTTTGATCAAAACATCGAAAAGGATTATAATCTAATAGATTCCTTTGTTATTTATATGTGTATTGACGGTGAATTTGAATTAGAATATTACGAATCTGAAAAACAAAGAATTAAAAAAGGAGAAACCGTTCTAATTCCTTCGGCAATTGAACATTTAACTTTAACCCCGGTTATTCCAAGTAAACTGTTAGAAATTTACATTCCGGACTTGGAAAATGCAGGAAATATTAAAAAATAAAAGCACAATACTTTTTGATGGTTATTGTCTTCTTTGTGAAAAGTCTGTTAAGTTTATTATAAAACGGGACAAACACAACTCGTTTTTATATGCTTCATTACAATCTGAAATAGGAAATAAAATCTTACAGGAAAAATCTATCCCCGTAAATTATGACAAGTCGGTTATTTTAATTGAAAATGATAATGTTTTTTTTGAATCGGAAGCTGCATTAAGAATTGCAAAAAAACTAAGAGGTCTTTGGCCTATTCTTTATAGCTTTATTATTGTTCCAAAATCTATTAGAAATTGGGTATATAAAATTATATCAAGAAATAGATTTAAATGGTTTGAAAAAAAAGCAAACTGTTATATTCCTACAAATGCTGAAAGAGAAAAGTTTCTATAATTCAATCTTTCCCTCTTCAATCATTTTTTGTTTTCTACTTAACAAAGCAATTAATTGACTTACTGCACTTAAGGCTTCAATTGTGTCAGGCGATATAGTTTTTTGTTGTAATCGTAGCATTAACAAACCATATAAACCATTAAAACAAGCTTCTATTTCATTCTCAACTGTCCCCTTCGATTTATTCATCAGTTCTGTAATACCTACTTTAGCTTTATTGTAAATTTCTATATAATCTAAATGATCTGGAGATTTAATTAAGAACAGGTGTATGTCGTATAAATCGTTAATTGAATTATGAATAAATTGCAAATGTCCAGATTCCGTTTTCTGTTCTTCTTTCATCAAATCAATTAAACCAGAATACCAATTTGTGATTTCCTTTTTTACTGAATCCGGTTGTTCGAATCGTTGAACAATATTTTTTTCAATTTCAGAAATGTCTAATTTATATGCTCGAATAAGATCTTCTATTTGCCACATATACAATATATACTCGGCAATATTTTCATTTTTTTTCTGTTGTGCAATTATCATAATTAGCTTTTCTTTTTTAGTTCATCAATTAGCCTTCTTTCACGTTTTGTTGGTCTTCCAATTCCTCTATCGCGCAATTCATAACCAGTATATTTTTGTAAATCGAGTTTCAATTTTTCTTCTTCTGGGGTAATATCCTCAACATAATCAACAACTATTTTTGCGGCTTGTCTTTTTCCTAATAATCCTAATACCTTATACTGATATATGATTGGAAGCTTTTTTACATAAACAACTTCTCCAACTTTAATTACCCTTGAAGGTTTTACCTGCACATTATCAATTAACACTTTTCCCTTCTTGCATGCTTCAGATGCTTGACTTCGCGTTTTAAATACTCGAACAGCCCACAACCATTTATCAATACGCAAATTATTTTCGTTTTGCATTTTTAAACAAATTAAAGGTAAAAGTAAAAATTAACGAGTAGTTAAAAAAATAATTCGGATGAACTATTTATTATTATATTGATTCATGGTATTTGAAACACCAATTGTTCCAAAACTTTTGATAATGTCAATTGCTAAATCAATTCTTTCAGGCAATTGTTTTTTCTCTTCATCTTCCCATGGACTAAGAACATAATGAGCTTGTGCGCCTCTGGCATAATCGCTTCCTATTCCAAATCGCAAACGAGCATAATTTTGATGCCCTAGGGCTACATTAATATCTTTTAAACCATTATGTCCTGCATCTGCTCCTTTGGGTCGTAAACGCAATGAACCAAATGGTAATGCAACATCGTCGACAAGAACTAATAATTTATCAAAAGAAAGTTTTTCTTTTTGTAACCAATAATTAACTGCCTTTCCACTTAAATTCATGTAAGTGGTAGGCTTGATTAATACAAACGTACGTCCTTTGAATTTATATTCGGCGCGATAAGCTAACCTACGGTCCTGAAAAGAAATATTGGATGCATTAGCTAATGCATCCAATATCTTAAATCCAATATTATGTCGAGTATTGATATATTCGTTACCAATATTTCCTAATCCGACTATCAGGTATTTCAAACTATAATCAGTTTAAAAGTTAAAAGTACTATTCAGCAGCTTTTTCTTCAGCTGGAGCATCTCCACCTTCTGCAGCGCCTTCTTCTCCTTCTTCTCCTTCTTCACCTTCTTCATCAGTTTGAACACCACGAGCAGTTTTAACAAGAACAACTACAGCGTTTGCAGGATCTAATAATTCAATATTATCAATTGCTAAATCTTTTACTTTTACAGATTTTCCAATATCTAAATCACTAATATCAATTGTAATATCTTCTGGTAAGTTTTTAGCAATACCTTTAATCTTAATCTTACGCATTTTTTGTACCAATCGACCACCTTTTAAAACTCCAACAGAAGAACCAACTATACGCACTGGAAGCATTGTCCATAATGGAGAACCTTCAAGTACATGATAGAAATCTGCATGAATTACTCTATCTGTTACAGGATGATATTGTACATCGCGAATAATTGACTGATAAACTTTACCGTTAATATCTATATTCACTAAGTAAGCATCAGGAGTGTAAACTAACTTTTTAAATGCTTTTTCTGAAATATGAAAATGCACATTTTCTCCTTGTCCATATAGTACACAAGGTACTTCTTTATCTTTTCTTAACGACTTTGCAGTTGTTTTACCTACAGCTTCTCTTAAGCTACCTTTTACTTCTATTGATTTCATTTTTTCTTTAATTGCGTGTTACTCAGAATAATCAAAAAAATTTCAAAAGCTTCTTATTCCCCATCACACCTTTTAACAATATGCTTTATATTTCGGAGTGCAAATATATAATATTAAACTATAAAATTTGAACTTATTGACTGATAATTATATACTTTATTAATTACGTCCGCAAAAACACCAGCAATTGATAAAACTTTTATCTTATCTGAAATAGGTTTTATTGGCATAGAGTCTGTTACAACAACTTCCGTAATTTTTGAATCATTAATTCGTTCATATGCCGGACCTGATAATACAGCATGTGTTACAACCGCTCTTACACTTAAAGCTCCTTTTTCAATCATCATATTGGCAGCTTTTGTAATTGTGCCAGCAGTATCAATCATATCATCAAGGATAATAACATTTTTACCTTCAACATCACCAATTACTGTCATTTCTCCAACAACATTAGCTTTATCTCGTGATTTATGACTAACAACTAATGGTGTTTCTAGAAACTTTGAGTAAGAATTTGCTCTTTTTGCACCTCCCATATCAGGAGCAGCAATTACCATATTATCAAGATTTAAACTTTTAATATACGGTACAAATATTGATGAAGCATACAAATGATCCACAGGAACATCAAAGAATCCTTGAATCTGATCAGCATGTAAATCCATTGTCATTATTCGATCAACACCTGCAGCTGTTAATAAATTAGCTACCAACTTTGCTCCAATTGAAACACGTGGCTTATCTTTTCTGTCTTGACGGGCAAAACCGAAGTACGGCATTACTGCAACAACTTTATATGCAGATGCTCTCTTTGCAGCATCAATCATTAATAATAATTCCATCAAATTATCTGACGGAGCAAAAGTTGATTGAATTATAAATACGTATGCACCTCGAACAGTTTCTTCAAATGAAGTTTGAAATTCTCCATCGCTAAATTCTGTGTAGGTTGTACTTCCTAATTCAATACCATATTCTTTTGCAATTTTTTCTGCAATGTAACGAGATTTTGTCCCTGAAAAAATTTTAATTGGAGTTTGAAGGCTCATTGTTCCTAGTTTTCAATGTTTTTGTGATTCTTTTTTGAGTTTGCAAAGGTAAAAATATCATTCTATTTTCCCCATTCTTTATGCAAAAATTTATTGTGAGTTTTTAAAAAACTGCCGACTCATTTATTTTACCAATATAACTAAGAATTTCATTTCTACCAATTTTTTGTTCAGATGATGTAACAAATATTTCTGGTAATAATTCCCAATCTTTTAACATCTCTTTTTTATAGTGATTTAAATTCTTATTTAACTCTGAACTTGAAAGCTTATCTGTTTTTGTAAAGATCATAGAAAACGGAATTTGTTTTTCGCCTAACCAACGCATAAAAGACAAATCATTTTGTTGTGGTGCGTGACGTGAGTCTAAAAGCACAAATAAGCACATCAGATTTTTTCTGAATTCGGCATAATCTTTAATTAGTTTATTAAAATCTTTACGCATTGATTTTGCAACTTTTGCATATCCATACCCAGGTAAATCAACCAAATACCATTTCTTATTTATGAAAAACGAGTTGATTAATTGAGTTTTACCAGGACTTTGAGAAGTTTTAGCCAATTTTTTTCGATCCATCAACATATTAATCAAACTGGATTTCCCAACATTTGATCTACCAACAAATGCATATTCAGGAATTACTGGCTCCGGACAATCCTTATAGGTTGTGTAACTGGCCATAAATTCGGCACTTTTTATATTCATAAGTATAAGTTTTGTTGTGTTGTATTGAATAAATTGCTAGTATATGATTAATAATTAACCATATACTACTTTATAAATATGCTAAACATTGCAGCTATCCCAAAAACAATAATAATAAGTCCTGCGATTTTATTAATCCACCACAATTGTTTTAATCTAAATTTCTTTCGAAAAACGTTAATTAGAAAAGTTAATGTAAACCACCAGATCATTGCTCCACCAAAAACACCTAATACAATTAACCAAGACTTTAATATTCCATCGTTAGGACCAACAATTCCGATTCCTGCAAAAGCAGCAACAAATAAAAATACAGCCAAAGGATTTGAAAGAGTTAACAAAAGAACTGAAATATAATCTTCAACCAGTTTGTTTTTCTTTTTACGCTGCCTTCTTATTTGTTTTATGGGGTTAGCTTTAAAAATTCTTATTCCAAGAAATATCAAAACTGCTCCACCGATCAATTGAATATAAAACTGTTGTTCTTCAATAAAGTTAATAATAAATGTTAGACCGAATGCAGCTACTAATGCAAAAAAGGCATCAACAGTCGCGGCACCCATCCCGGAAAATATTCCAGAAATACGTCCTTTATTAATTGTTCTTTGAATACATAAAACTCCAACAGGGCCTAATGGAACCGATGCCAAAAAACCAACAATTAATCCTTTTATTATAAAATCAACTTGCACTATAATATATTATTAATAATCTGTATTTTTCACTATTAGTTTTGGTTCCATCATTTCATGAATCGAATATTTTATTCCTTCTCTTCCGAAACCAGAGTTTTTAACTCCTCCATATGGCATATGATCAACCCTAAAAGTTGGAACATCGTTTATGATAACTCCTCCTACTTCAATTTCATTAAAGGCTTGATTCATTTCCTTTATATTATTTGTAAATACTCCAGCTTGTAATCCAAATTCTGAATTATTTACATCTGTAATTGCCGAATTATAATTTGAATACTTTTCAATTGTCACCACGGGCCCAAACACCTCTAATGAACAAACCTTCATTGTTTGCTTTGTATTTGTAATAATAGTTGGCTCAAAATAAGTTCCATTCCTTTTTCCACCTAACAACACTCTTGCGCCATCTTCCTTAGCTTCATTAACCCATTCTTCAACCCTAACGGCATTTTCTTCATCAATCATCGAAGATATATCTGTATTTATATCTTCAGGAGATCCAAACTTTAATTTCTGTGTTTCTTCAATAAATCCATTTAAGAAACTATCAAAAATATCCTCATGTACATAGATTCTTTGTACGTGTATACATACTTGACCAGAATATGCAAAACTACCAACAACACACTTTTTAACTGAAGATTCAACATCTGCACTTTCAGAAACAACTACCCCAGCATTACCGCCAAGTTCAAGAGCAACTTTCTTTTTGCCAGCATTCGATTTCATTTTCCATCCTACAACCGGTGAACCTGTAAAAGACAACATATTTATCCGATCATCAGTTACCAATTGGTTTCCAGCTTCCCGATCCATTGGCAATACAGACAAGGCTCCTTTTGGCAAATCGGTATTATCAATAATCTTTGCTAATTCGAGCACTGTTAATGGCGTCGATCTAGCAGGTTTAATAATAATCGGATTTCCAGCTGCAATAGCTGGAGCGATTTTATGAACTGCTAAATTTAAAGGGAAATTAAAAGGTGCAATTCCAGCAACTATACCTATTGGAAAATGCTTTACAAATGCTTCTTTATTTTCTCCTGCAGGTGTCCAATCAATCGAAAAATACTCCTTTGGTAATCTTTTAGATTCTTCAGCTGCAATTACAAACACCTGAACTACTCTATCAATTTCTCCTAATGCATATTTCAAAGGCTTTCCAGCTTCTTTTGCTAATATTAAAGCGAGTTCTTCCTTTTTACTTTTTATTGCATTAGCAATATTCATTAAAATGGTATGTTTTTTATGAGATGCTAAATTCTGCATTTCTTTTTTGACCGATAAAGCTTTTGAAATTGCAAGTTCAAACTCCTCTTTACCTGCAATATAAGTAAACCCAACTATAGTGTTATCATATGGATTTAAAACCTCAAGTTTTTGCTTAGTAGAAACAAATTCTCCAGCGATATAAATCTTATTATCAATCATTTTTCATCTTTTGTAAAAAGTAATGCAAAATTAATTTTTTTAATATAGAATCCTATGTAAAAAAGACTCATTTTATAAAAAGATAAAACAAGTGATCTAATGATTTGTTATTTAAATCATATCTTTAACGCACAATTAAAACAAACAAATGATCAAAGTTAATTTAAAGAACAAGAGCTGGCAATGGATTACCCTACTCTTTCTATCTTTCATATGGGGAAGTAGTTTTATATTGATGAAAAAAGGATTACGATCATTTAGTCATGATCAAGTAGCAGCATTTCGAATCTTCATTTCTTTTCTAGCATTTCTTCCTTGGGGCATAAAAAATCTTAAAAAGGTTACTAAAAATAATATATACTCATTGTTAATTATTGGTTTTATTGGCTCAACTATACCTGCTTTTCTTTTTACAAAAGCACAAACACAAGTTGATAGTGCATTGGCAGGAATGCTAAATTCAACTACACCTCTATTTACTTTAATAATTGGGTTAATATTTTACAGGAGTACTGCTAAATTAATAAATGCCCTCGGTATATTTTTAGGATTGATTGGAGCACTAGGATTAATAATGTATTCCACAAATGGAGGGAATATTATAGATAGTATTAATTATTACGGATTTTATATTATTATAGCTACAATTTGTTATGGAATAAATGTTAATCAGGTTAAATATAGAATTAAAGATTTGAATGGTCTTGAACTTACTTCAATAGCTTTTATGTTTGTTGGACCATTTGCAGGAATATATTTATTATTTACTGATTTCAGTTTTGCTTTATCAACTCCTGATTACATTTTAAATCTTGGATATATTGCAATTCTTGCAGTTATTGGCACTGTTTTAGCTTTAGTGATTTTCAATACACTTATACAATATACATCTGCTCTTTTTGGTGCTTCAGTAACATATGTGATTCCTATTTTTGCAATAATGTGGGGAATTTTTGATGGTGAGAAAATTTCAATTTGGCAATTTTTATGGATTGGATTAATATTTATTGGAGTATATCTAGTGAACAAGCGAAAAAGAGAAAATAATAATGCATAAAAGTACTTTAACAGGATTATCAATCTTAAGTGGAGTATTACTTGCCTTACCATGGCATGATCATTTTTCGGGATTAATTATTACAATTGCGTTTTTACCACTCCTAATTATTGAAGATCATTTATACAGAACAAAAGACTACAACTCTAATTTTAACTTATTTAAATTTTCATCTTTATCATTTTTAATCTGGAATATAATAGCTACCTATTGGATTAAAAATTCAGATTTCATAGCAGCCACAGTAGTGATTTTAACAAATACTTTTGTTATGTCTCTGACTTTTGGCCTTTTCCATTTAACCAAAAAAAAGTTTGGAAGTAAAATCGGAAATTTTTCATTAATCTTTTATTGGATCAGCTTCGAATACATTTTCTTAAATACCCATTTAACCTGGCCATGGTTGAATCTTGGAAATGCATTTGCTAAAAATCTAAAATTAATCCAATGGTACGAATACACCGGAATACTGGGTGGTACACTTTGGATTTTGATTTTAAACATACTTCTTTTTAATACATTAAAACCATACTTCCAAAAGGGAGTTCATAAGTTTTCTTTATTAAAAACATCAGCCAGTATTCTATTATTTGCAGTGCCAATTTTAATCTCATTAAATCTCTTCAAAAATTATAAGGAATTTGGGACGGATGTTAAAATTGCTTTACTCCAGCCGAATTTAGATCCGTATGGCGAAAAATATGACATTCCTCAAAAACAGCAAACTCGCTTAATAATGAATTTAGCAGATAGCATTGTTGACGAAGATATTGACTATATAATTGCACCTGAAACAGCAATCAGCTATCCTATCTGGGAACACAAATTTCAATCTGATTCTAGTATTATTTCAATTAAAGAATTCATTAGTAAACATCAGAAGATAAGTTTTATTATTGGAGCCAGTACTTATAAAAAATTATTAAGTGATGACGTATCGGTTATAAGTAGCTATGACAAAAAAGAAAAAACTTACTATAACACATATAATACAGCTTTACAAATTGATTCATCTAATAAAATCCCAACATACTATAAATCAAAACTTGTTTCCGGAGTTGAAACAATGCCATTCATTCATTTATTTGGTTTTTTAGAAGAGTTAATTATCGATTTTGGTGGAGTTACTGGGATTTTAGGAACTCAAGATGAACGTGAAGTTTTTAAAAACTCCATCTCTGATATTAAAATTGGTCCTGTCATTTGCTACGAATCTGCATTTGGACAACATGTAACTGATTATGTAAAAAAAGACGCAAATTTAATTTTTATAATCACAAATGACGGTTGGTGGGGTAATACTCCAGGTTATAAGCAACATTTACGACTTTCGCAATTAAGAGCGATTGAAACAAGAAGAAGCATTGCTAGATGTGCAAATACAGGAATTTCAGCTTTTATAAATCAAAAAGGTGAAATCTTAGATAAAACAGGTTGGTGGAAAATAGCAGCAATTAAAAATACTCTTAAAGTAAATTCAGAATATACTATTTATGTAAAATATGGTGACTACGTTGGTAGGATTTCAATGTTTATTTCCATTTTCTTACTTTTGTATACATTCGTTAATCATTTTATTAGTAATAAAAAATATAAACAACCCGTTTAATCGTAGGTATTTGGCACTATTATTGCATTCCAAGTGCTTAATTTTAAACGAAAAATTACTAACACCACCGAACTAAAATGAAGAAATTTATTCTTTCCATTATTGTATTGTTTATAGTTGTATTTAATATATATGCTCAAAACAAATATACAATTAGTGGATTTATTAAAGATGAGTCAGGTGAAGAACTCATTGGGGCAACAATTTACGTCCCTCAACTCAAATCTGGCACTGTCACAAATGTTTATGGATTCTACTCTTTAACAATTCCTTCCGGAGAATATCAAGTAGACTATTCGTATATCGGATACGAAACTAATAATAAAAAAGTAGCTCTAAATAAGAATATAAAAATGGATGTTGTTTTGGTAGAATCTACTAAAACAATCGATGAAGTTGTGGTAGTTGCTGAACGAAAAAACGAACATGTTGTTAAAACAGAGATGAGTACGGTAAAGCTCCAGGCTAAGGAGATAAAAAAAATACCTGCTTTAATGGGCGAGATTGATGTAATTAAAGCACTCCAACTTTTACCAGGAGTTCAGTCAACCGGAGAAGGATTCTCAGGATTTAACGTTCGTGGTGGAAGCCCTGATCAGAACTTAATTCTATTTGATGAAGCCACAGTTTATAATGCATCACACTTAATGGGTTTTTTCTCTGTATTTAACAATGATGCGGTTAAAGATCTAAAGCTGTATAAAGGAGATATTCCAGCTCAGTATGGAGGTCGTCTGTCATCATTATTAGATATAAGAATGAAAGAAGGTAATCAAAAAAAGTTTGAAGCGACAGGTGGACTTGGAACAATATCTTCTCGATTAACATTAGAAGGTCCTATTATTGAGGATAAATGGTCTGTTTTGGTTTCAGGAAGAAGAACATATGCTGATCTTTTCTTATTATTAGCAAGTGACGATGCACTAAAATCAACACAACTTTATTTTTATGATTTAAACCTAAAAACGAATTATCGTATAAATGATAAAAATAGAATATTTGTTTCTGGTTATTTTGGCCGGGATGTATTCAATTTTGGTGATTTGTATGGTTTCGATTGGGGTAATTACACTTTTACAACTCGTTGGAATCATTTATTTACAGAAAAACTTTTCTCCAACTTCTCATTTATTTATAGTAAATATGATTATAAAATGCAAAGTGGAAGTGAATCCCTTGGATTTAAATGGATTTCAAATCTTGAAGATTTTAAACTAAAAGCAGATCTAAATTATTTTCCTAATCCACGAAACACTATCAAATTTGGATTTGAAATAACACATCATCGATTTATACCTGGAGTTGCAAATAGTTCCTCTCAATCTGCAGACATTACAATATCAGTACCTGAATCAAGAGCTCTTGAATATGGTCTTTATTTAAGCAACGAACATAAATTAACCGATAAATTAGCTCTGAATTATGGTTTACGCGCATCCATATTCCAAAATATGGGAGAAACCACTTTATTTGATTTTGACGACAACTTTGAAAAGGTAGATTCCACTTATTACGATAAATGGGAAATATTTAATACTTTTTCCGGTTTAGAACCTCGCTTAAGCTTAAATTATACTTTAAATCAGAAATCTTCTGTAAAAGCTAGTTATTCAAGAACATTACAATATATGCATTTAGCATCGAATAGCACTGCTGGTTCTCCTTTAGATGTATGGGTTCCTTCAACTCCGAATATTGATCCACAATTAGCTGATCAGGTTGCTGTAGGATATTTTAGAAATTTTTTAAACAATATGCTTGAAACATCCGTTGAGGTTTATTATAAAAATATGGATAACCAAATTGATTTTAAAGATTTTGCAGAACTTAACCTTAATTCCGATTATGAAGGTGAATTTAGAACTGGTGATGCATGGTCATACGGAGCTGAGTTTTTGATTCGAAAGCAACAGGGTAAATTTACTGGATGGGTAAGTTATACTTTATCAAAAGCAGAAAGAAAAATCCCAACAATTAATGAAGGCGAAGTATATGCATCATCATATGACAGACCTCATAATATTTCTATTGTTGGAAGCTATGATTTAGGAAAACGTTGGAATATCTCAGCAACTTGGGTTTATGCTTCAGGTACACCTGTTACATATCCAACAGGAAGATACGAACAAGGCAATATGATTGTTCCAATATATTCTGAAAGAAATGGTTACAGAATGCCCGATTATCATAGAATGGATCTCGCCATAACACTTAAAAGTAAAGAGAAACCCAACAAACGACTTAGTAGCGACTTAAATCTTTCAATTTACAATTTATATAACAGACATAATGCCTGGATGATTAGTTTTAGTCAAGATGAGGATCAACCAAATGTTACAAAAGCTGAACTGGTTTATTTATTCCCTATCTTACCATCATTAACCTGGAATTTCCATTTTTAAACTATTAGAAGATGAAAAAAACAACATACATAATTCTTATTATAATAATTGCATTATCATCATGCACCGATCCATATGACGCAGAACTAGATAGTGGTTATGTGAGACTTGTAGTACAAGGATCAATAAGTAACGAGTTAAAACCTCATCAAGTTACTTTATCTAAAAGCGCTGATTACTTTTCAAATAAGCCTGCTCCAAAAGTAACCGGAGCAACTGTATCAATATCCGATGGAGAAAGTACATTTAATTTAACTGAAGTTTCTGTAGGTTTATACGAAACTGATTCATTAGCTGGTATTCCTGGCAATACTTATACCTTAACAATTGATACAGAAGGTAAATTATATGAAGCATCATGCTATTTAAACCACTGCCCTCCAATCGACTCCATTAATTTTGGATATTATGATTTAAGTGCATACGACATTATTGATAGTTCCGCAGTAATACTTTTAAATGCACTTGAACCAGAAACCCCTGATAATTATTATATGTGGAATGTTTTTCGAAATGGAGAATTAGAAACAGACACATTAAACGAACATTATTTTTCTGATGATCTGTTTATAAATGGTAATTACATGTACGATACAGAAGTTGGATGGGTAGATAAGGTAAAAGTAGGCGATACAATAGATCTTGAAATGTTAGCAATAACAAAAGAATATTATGAGTATATATATCAGGTTTTATCAGTAACAGACTGGGATTTGGGACCATTTGGCGGACCTCCTGCTAATCCGAATGGAAATATAAAAGAACTTATGCCTAATGATAATAAAAATGATGACCCACTTGGTTTTTTTCTTGCTTATTCAAACTTTATTATAACTGATACGATTCCGGAAAAGAATGAGTGGATCGAACTTGAATGGTTCTAATATAAAAAAAGTTGTTATCCTTCGATAAACTCAGGACGACAACTTTCTTCATATTATGGAACTGTAAGAAAAGTCTTTATTTGTCATCTCCAACTTGATTGGAGATCTCATATTTATTTATATTACTGTAAAATATGAGATTCCCTTTTTCAAGGGAATGACAGTTTTGTGACTTTTTGGACAGCGATTTTTTTTATTTTTTACTTATTAAAAGCTTTTACACCTTCGTCTAAGAAATTTACAAAATTATCTATATCTAAATTATGTCCTTGAGGATCATTTAAGTTATTACCTTCAGTATCAACTAAAACATAGTATGGTTGACTATTAATATTATATTTAGAAATCTGAAAATCGGCATATTTTTTACCTATTGTCTTTTTTACTTTTCCGTCATAGCTTGAAGTTACCCATTCATTCTCAGGTAATTTTGTTCTATCATCAACATACATTGCAATGATAATATAGTCTTCTTGCAATCGCTTTAACACTTCAGGATTTGACCATACTTTATTCTCCATCTCTTTACAATTTGCACATGCATGCCCTTTAAAATCAAGCAAAACAGGCTTATTTAATTTTTTAGCACAAGCCATTCCCTGTTCGTAATCAAAATATCCTTGTAAACCATGTGGTAAATGTAAGATATCACCATATTTCGGAGCTTCGCATAATGAACTCGGTGCTACATCCGAATGACTAGAAACTGAAACTTGATGACTTGTTAAGTCGAATTGTTGAGCTGATTTTGGTGGAATTAATGCAGATACAGCATTTAAGTCAGCACCAAACATTCCAGGAAATAAGTACAAAGCAAATACAAATGAAATAATTGCCATTACTAACCTTGGAACAGAAACAAAAGGCAAATCACTATCATGTGATAATTTCAACTTACCTAATAAATAAACACCTAGCAATATAAATAAAACAATCCAAATTGCTAAATAAACCTCACGACTTAAAATACCTAAATGATATGTTTGATCAATATTTGCTAAGAATTTTAATGAAAAAGCAAGAATAATAAAACCTAACACAACTTTTACTGCGTTCATCCAACCACCTGATTTAGGCATCGATTTAAGCATTCTTGGGAATATAGCTAACAATGTAAATGGTAAAGCAAATGCTAAACCGAAAGCAAACATTCCAATTAATGGTTCTAAAACATCACCACCTGCTGCCTTAACCAATAATGCACCAACGATCGGGCCAGTACAACTAAATGAAACAATTACAAGAGTAAAAGCCATAAAGAAAGATGCTAAATACCCACCTTTATCAACTTGCTTATCAGCTTTATTAGCTAATCCTGATGGTAATATTATTTCGAACATCCCAAAGAAAGATGCAGCAAATGCTAAAAATAAAACAAAGAAAATAGTATTTGGTATCCAGTGAGTACTTAAACCTGTTGTAAAATCGGCACCTGCACTTGTTAACGAAACAATTAAACCAACACTTGTATATAAAACAACTATTGAAATTCCAAAAATCAATGCTTTAACAACCGAATTAAATTTAGATGATTGACCCTGCATAAAAAATGAAACCGTCATCGGGATCATTGGAAAAACACATGGTGTAAGAATTGCTGCTAAACCTAAAACGAAAGCTAAAAAGAAAAATCCCCAAATTGATTTTCCTGATTCCTGCCCTTGATCTTTTACTGGCTTATCAACATCTGTTGTTTGCACTAGAGTTGCTGCTTCGCTTGTTTTTTCAGCAACTGCAGCTCCTTTTACATTTACTTTAAAATCAGGATTGAAATATACGCATTTATCATCCTGACAAACTTGATACTCTATCGCTCCTGTAATTACAAATGGTTCCCCTGTCAGAACTTTTATTTTTTGAACAAATTGAGCTTTATCACTGAAGTATTTTACGTTAATCTTAAAAACATCATCAAAAACTTCTTCAGGTTCAGGACTCTCAGAAGGAGTTTCAATTAACTCAAACTTATCCGATTCATCGAAGTAAAATGTAGTTTTTACTGGACCTCCATCATCAAAGTATTGCGAATACAAATGCCAATGCATATCGATACTTGCATCGAATGTAATTTCGGTTATTCCTGTTTCCTGAATTTTACTTGTTGTTTTCCATTTAACCGGATCAACTAATTGAGCTTTTAAACTTATTGCTAAAATCAGCAAAACACCTATTATTGCTATCTTTTTCATGTTATAATTATTTTTTCAAGCACCAAATTTAACAATTAAGTATTAAATAAAAAACATAAGTATAACAATTAATATCTACATAAATAGATATTAACAATCATTAACAACAATAAAAAAATATAATTAATCTTTTATAATTTCACCATTATCATCAAAAAAGTGAAATTCTAAAAATTGGTAAGAATTTACTGACTCTACTTTTATATTCTTTTTAAATTTAAAGAACCATTTAGCTTTTGTAGAAAATAATCCTTGCTTAATATAACCAGCAATATATGGATGAACTTTTAAAGTAAGCTTTTTATGATTTGCTTCGTTAATAAGAAAACTTATGTGGTTTTCAATATCATCAACAAATAAAACACTTGGATTAATCTCTCCTGAACCTTTGCAAGTAGGACATTTTTCAACGGTTTGAATATTTAACTCAGGACGAACCCTTTGTCGTGTAATTTGCATTAAACCAAACTTACTTAAAGGTAAGATGTTGTGTTTGGTTCGATCAGCCGACATGGCTTCTTTCATTTTCTCGTAAACACGCTGCTTATTTTCATTTGTATGCATATCAATGAAATCAACAACGATAATACCGCCCATATCTCTTAAACGTAATTGTCGAGCAATTTCATCTGCTGCAGCTAAATTTACTTCTAAGGCATTAGACTCCTGATCTTCACCTAACTTTGAACGATTACCACTATTCACATCGATCACATGCAATGCCTCGGTATGTTCAATAATTAAATAAGCACCACTCTTAAAAGAAACTGTTTTACCAAATGCAGCTTTAATTTGTTTATCAACACCATAATGATCAAAAATCGGCTCTGATTTATCAAAGTGCCTTACAATTTTTTCTTTCTCAGGAGCAATTGTAAGTATGTAATCTCTTAATTCTCTGTAAACAGTATCTTCATTTACAAAAATATGATTAAAAGACACATTAAGAACATCTCTTAACATGGCAGATGTTCTATTCAATTCACTTATAACCAATTTTGGTACAACATCACCAGCTAGTTTATCAAAAGCAGTTTCCCATTTTTTAACCAAACCTCTTAGTTCAGCATCCAAAACTGCAACTTTTTTACCTTCAGCAACGGTACGAACAATCACACCGTAATTCTTAGGCTTAATACTTTCAACTAATCTTTTAAGACGTTTCTTTTCTTCTGGTGAAGATATTTTTTGAGAAATAGATACTTTATCTGAGAAAGGTATTAATACAATATTTCTACCAGCGATTGATATTTCTGAACTTAATCGCGGACCCTTTGTTGAAATAGGTTCTTTTGCGATTTGTACAAGCACCAATTGACCTCCCTTTAAAACGTTTGAAATTTTACCGTTTTTATCGATATCTGTTTCAAGTTTCATTTTGGGTATAGATAATGCTTTACCTTTCTTCGTCATTGCACTTTTAACATACTTATTTAAAGTGCGAAATTGAGGTCCTAAGTCAAGATAATGCAAAAATGCATCTTTATCATAACCAACATCAACAAAAGCAGCATTTAAACCAGGCATAATTCGCTTCACCTTTGCAAGATAAATATCTCCAACGGCAAACTGCAAATTTCTTTTTTCCTTGTTTAGCTCAACTAACTGCTTATTTTCAAGTAAGGCAATAGCTATTTCAGAGGGTGTTACATCAATTACTAGTTCGGTACTCACTTTTCCTTCTCCAGATTTAGTAATACATTAATTACTATAAACAATTTAAACCTAGAGAAGATATAACTTCAATAGGTTCAAATATCAATTTTTTTAGAATAATTTAATTATCCTATTTTCTCTTTTTGTGACGATTTTTTCTTAAACGTTTCTTACGTTTATGAGTTGCCATCTTATGTCTTTTTCTCTTCTTTCCGCTTGGCATAATGTCAATTTTATTTAGTTGCTATTAGTGTTTAACGTTACCTTTAACCTTATTCACAAATCTCTTCGAAGGTTTAAATGAAGGGATAAAGTGTTCTGGAATAATAATAGTTGTATTCTTTGAAATATTCCTTGCAGTTTTTTCAGCACGTTTTTTAACGATAAAGCTACCAAAACCTCTTAAATATACATTCTTATCATTTACCAATGAATCTTTAATGGTTTCCATGAAAGCTTCAACTGTTTTTTGTACAGTTATTTTCTCAATTCCCGTGTTTTTTGAAATTTCGTTAACGATATCTGCTTTTGTCATTTTTTAAATACTTTAATTATCAATATTTTAGATCATTTACATAATTTGAACTGCAAATATAAATGTTTTCTTTTGATTAATAAAACCCAAAACGATTAAATTTGTCAATTAATTGAAAATTATTTTGTTCTGTCAGAATGATAAATATTAGCAAAAACCTTATAAATTGGTATTCACAGCATAAACGAGATTTGCCATGGAGAGATACAACTGACCCATATCTAATATGGGTTTCTGAAATTATACTGCAGCAAACCCGCGTAGATCAAGGCATAAGTTATTACCATAATTTCATCAAATCATTTCCTGACATATATGCATTAGCAAGTGCAAATATTGATGAAGTATTAATTATTTGGCAAGGACTTGGATATTATTCCAGGGCAAGAAACATGCATGTTACAGCCAAAACTGTCGCTACAAAGTTAAAAGGGAAATTTCCAAACAATTTTATAGAACTAAAAAACTTAAAAGGAGTTGGTGATTATACAGCCGCAGCCATAGCTTCTTTTGCATTTAAAGAACCAGTTCCTGTTGTTGATGGAAATGTATTTCGAGTATTGTCAAGATTATATGGGATCTTCGACTCAACTCAGACTCCTAGCGGCAAAAAAACATTTTATAAAAAAGCTTTAGGTATTATTGATAAAAAAAATCCTGATATTTTCAATCAGGGGATTATGGAATTTGGTGCACTGCAATGCACTCCTTCCAATCCCAAATGTGAAATGTGTATTTTTAATTCTATGTGCTTTGCATTTAAAAAAGAGTTAATTCCTGAGCTTCCTGCCAAGAAACAAAAGATAAAAAAAAGAGATAGATATTTTTATTATCTACACATTATATATAATAACACTTTTTTTATTGAAAAAAGGGGAGATCGTGATATTTGGAAGTTCCTTTATCAACTCCCACTAATAGAATATGATTCAGAAATTACAATAGAAGAAATTGTTAATCATAAACTATGGAAAGAGATTTTTAAAAAGGTAAACTATAATAAAAATTTCAGCGTTTCGAAAAAGAAACATGTACTATCTCATCAAAATATACACGCTAATTTTTTAAAGATAGAAGTTTCAAATACAAACAAATTCTTAAATGAAAAATTAATTAATATTTCTTTCAAAACGCTTGATAAATATAGCATTCCGAGGCTTATTGAAAGATATTTACATGATGTTAAATAAATAAAAATTCTATGCTTGGCTTTGTATTAATTTTTTATAACTTTACAATTATGTTAAACATTTAAACAATAATTTTTATGGGTATTAATAAAGTTATCTTAATTGGAAATGTAGGAAAAGATCCTGAAGTAAGACATCTTGACAATGGTGTTGCAGTTGCAAGTTTTCCATTAGCTACTAGTGAAACTTACAAAGGAAAAGATGGACAAAAAGTTACAAACACTGAATGGCATAATATTGTTATTTGGAGAGGTTTGGCAGAGGTTGCAGAAAAATATGTAAAAAAAGGAAATCCTTTATATATTGAAGGGAAAATCAGAACTCGTTCTTGGGACGATAAAGATGGAAACAAAAGATATACTACTGAAATAGTAGCTGACAATATGCAAATGCTAGGTGCAAAACAAAGCAATGAAGAATCAGCTTCTGCTCCACAAAATGCATCGGTTGAAAATATTGAAAATATACCGACAGAAGAAGATGATTTACCATTTTAATTTATAAAAATAATTACAAAAATTGGAAACTTCAGACCCCTTGCCGTTAATATTTATTATTATAAAATTTACGGTTAAGAATTTAGATTTTTATACAATCATAGGAATTACTTTATCTTTTATTTTACTAATATTTTCGGCCCTAATTACTGGGGCCGAAAACGCTTTATTTAATCTTAAATCTGATCAAATAAAAGAGATTGAAAAGAAAAAAGATTTCAGAAATCGTTTAGTTCTTAAATTATTAAAAAAACCTGAGAAGCTGTTAGCAACAACAACAATAGCAAACAATGTTGTAAATGTTAGTTTTATTGTTTTGACTGGAATTATTCTTAATAGAATTATTGATTTTACAATGGCTCCTGCGCTAGGATTTATTATACAGCTTTCAATAATTGCATTTTTTCTAATCCTATTCGGAGTAACCATTCCTAAATTTTATGCAAAAAAGAAATCGGAAAAATTTGCGAGAACATCTTCTATAATTATTGCTCTTTTCGATAAAATTTTTCATCCATTTAGTTTTTTATTAGTAAACTCAACTTCGTTTATTGGGACGAAACTAGCACAGATCAAACAAAACATTACAATTGATGATTTATCTCAAGCATTAAACTTAACGACTGATCAAATAACTGAAGATGAGAATATCTTAAAGGGGATTGTGAAATTTGGTAATATAAGTGCAAAAGAAATAATGAAATCCAGAGTGGATGTTGTTGCAATTGATATTGAATATAAATTTAAAGAACTTTTAGAATTTATAATCAAATCGGGACATTCCAGAATTCCTGTTTATTCGGAAACTTTTGATAATGTAAAAGGGATTCTTTTTATTAAAGATTTACTTCCACATATTGATCAAGACAATGAATTCAAGTGGCAATCGTTAATCAGGCAAACTTATTTCGTTCCTGAGAATAAAAAAATCAATGATTTACTTAAAGAATTTCAGGAAAATAAAATTCACATGGCCATTGTTATTGATGAATACGGTGGCACCAGCGGTATTGTAACACTTGAAGATGTTATTGAGGAAATTGTTGGTGAAATTACCGACGAATCTGACGAAGATGAGATTATATATTCAAAAATTAACAATTCAACTTATCTTTTTGAAGGAAAAACTTTATTAAATGATTTTCTGAAAATTGTAGATATTAACGATGACTATTTTGATGATTTGACAGGAGATGTAGACACTATAGCTGGTGTTATACTTGAACTTAAAGGTGAAATCCCTGTGAAAAATTCACAAATTGACTATAAAAAACTTACCTTTACCATCGAATCTGTTGATAAACGTAGAATCAAGCAAATTAAGGTAACTATCAAGGAATAAGCCAATAATGCAAAAACAGAATATAGTAACATACGTTAGTGTGATTATCATTTTAATCTCAATTTTTGGTAGTTCGTGTAAAGAAAAATACACTCCAAAACCAAGGGGTTTTTTCAGAATAGATCTGCCAAAAAAAGAATATTCAAAACTCTCTTTAGATTTGCCTTACACATTTAATTATGCAACTTGTGCTGATATAAACGTTGACAATTCTCAAAAACATAATGATTATTGGATAAATATAGAGTATCCTGAGATTAATGGGAAAATACACATTAGTTATTTAAAAATCAACAACAACTTTGATCAGATAATTGAAGATACTCGAAAATTAGCTTACAAACATTCAATTAAAGCAGATGCCATAAAAGAAAAAACATATTCTAATCCAGAAAAAAATGTTTATGGTATTTTATATGAAATAGAAGGTAATGCTGCATCGTCTGTTCAATTCTTTTTAACAGATAGTATTGAACATTATCTACGTGGAGCATTATATTTTACTGCTGAACCTAATAAAGATTCATTAGCACCAGTAATCAATTTTGTAAAAGATGATATTAAAGTGCTAATTGAATCATTTGAATGGAATTAACAGATTAAGTTATGGGACTTATAGTTAGAGAACATTTTAATGAAGACGTTGAATTTGGAATCTGGGAAATAACCGAAGATTATGACACTCTAATGTCTAAATTAAACTTAGACGAAAAAGATCTTGTAACCGTTGAGAGTTTTAAAAACCACAAAAGAAAACTTGAATGGCTTAGTGTTAGGACCCTTTTGAAAGAAATGCTTGGCAAGGATTCCAAAATTGTTTATGGCCCTGAGAGAAAACCATACTTGCATAACAATGAGTACAATATTAGCATTTCACACTCTAACAATCTTACATCTATTTTAATGAGTAAGAAAAAAAGAGTTGGGTTAGATTTGGAATTTATGACAACTAAAATACTACGAATTGCAGATAAATTTCTACGACCAGAAGAATTAGAAAATATTCATAAAAATCAAGAACTTTATCACTTGTATTTACATTGGTGTGCTAAAGAAGCTTTATATAAAATATGTGATAAAGTTGATATTAACTTTGTTACTAATTTAAATATTGAATCGTTTTGTCCGAAAGAAGATGGGCTAATGTTTGGAACTGTAAACAATAGCTATATGAATGAACGATTTACTTTAAATTATTTTACTTTAAAAAATTACTCCATTGTATGGTGTTATAAATAATTTTATAATTCCAATATCGTTTTATATCTTTATTTTTTAAATCAAAAAACATGATTTCTGAGCTAATCAAAAATAGAAAAAAGTCAGGAAAAAGACTTTTTGCATTACTTATTGATCCTGATTGTCATTCGGAATCGTCATTAGTAAATGTAGCTAATCATGCTAATAATGCAAAAGTTGATTTAATATTTATTGGAGGAAGTCTTTTAAATAATGATATTGATAAATCTGTTAAATTAATAAAAGATAATTCCAATATTCCCACAATTTTATTTCCAGGTAGTTTATTGCAAATATCTAACAATGCAGATGCTATTTTACTTTTATCATTAATATCAGGACGGAATCCAGATTTATTAATTGGTAATCATGTTATTGCTTCGGCGCATATTAAACGAAGTGGATTAGAAGTACTTCCTACCGGTTATATTTTAGTTGATGGTGGAAAACCCACTTCTGTAGAATATATGAGTAATACAAAACCTATACCTTCTGATAAAATAGATATTGCATGTGCAACTGCAATGGCAGGAGAAATGCTTGGATTGAAATATATATATCTTGAAGCAGGAAGTGGAGCAAAAAATTCTATAAATATTGAGATGATAGAAGCAGTAAGAAATAGTGTTAATATTCCATTAATTGTTGGAGGCGGATTCAAAACTCCAAATGATGTTAAAGATGCATTAAATGCAGGTGCTGATATTATTGTTGTAGGAACAGCAATCGAAAATGATATTAATGTTCTTGGAAATTTAGTAGATGCAGCACACGAATAATTCTGGTATTACTTCATCAAAAAATATCATTTTTTAAAAATAATTGCAATATACATATCGTTTGCATTAAACCCTGATTAAATAGTTCGGTCTAAACTATTGTCAACTAAAGATGAAATTGGCAAATGATTAATACTATAAATAATAATACAAATAATTTTGTAGGAGAATATTGGAAGTTTATTAAAATAAACGGCATGGCTTCTAATGAAATATATGAAATATCAAACTTTGGACGAATCAAGAGTTTCAAAGTTGATAAAGAAAATGGGATAATTATAAAAGGATCAAGTTTGAAAGGATATAAAATCTTAAATATCAAGCTAGAAGATAATAAACGTACTACAAAATACATCCATAAGTTAGTTGCTGAAAATTTTATACCAAAGGATAATGAACAACAACAATTTGTTATTCATTTAGATTTTGATAAGAATAATAATCATACTGAAAATTTAAAATGGGTAACAAAGGTGACAATGTTTGCTCATCAGAAAATTAACCCAAACTATAAACGTGGAGCAATAAATTATTCTAAACTTACAGAAACAGATGTTATTAGGTTAAAGAAAAAATTAGCTCGCGGTAAAAATAAACTTTATAAACTAGCAAAAGAATTTGGCATAACTCACACTCAGCTTAATCGAATTAGAAAAGGTGAAAATTGGGGACATGTTAAAATTGATTAGATTTATTCTTAAAATATTAGGTTACCAGTAACCTACCTTAGCCATTCCCATTCAGTTGTTTATCTTTGTAAATTTAGGATTCATCAAAGAAATTATAGATTAGTAATCTAACTAGACTTTTGGGTTTGGCTTTTTTAATATTATAAAAATATTTTTTGTATCTTGGGTTTTAAATTTAACCCATGGTAATGATAAAAAACGCACTCAATAAATCACTTCGCCTTTTATTTCTATTTTCTATTCTTACAATAGCAATGTCGTTGCAAAATAAGACTATTGCTCAAGAACATGGAAAAGAAAATCATGAAATAGTTTCAGAACATAGCACTTCTGAAGAGGATTTACAAGAGCATGATACCACAGATCAAACTCACGAAGAAGAACATTCAGGAAATATGAGTCCATTGTTTTTTCTAATTATTGCTTTAATAATTGGTGCTGGAACAAGACATTTTCTAAAAAAGAGTCCCTTACCTTATACCGTATCATTACTTGTAATAGGCTTAGGCCTTGGTGCTCTAGCGCGTTTGGGATGGTTTGGAGAATGGAATTTAGTTCTATTTAAGTTTGATACAAATTTTATCAGTGAAGCCGTTGGATGGGCTGGGCAAATTGATCCTCATCTTATTCTTTATGTATTCTTACCTACATTAATATTCGAAGCTGCTTTTGCAATGGACGTTCATACATTCAAGAAATCATTTACCAATGCATTCATATTAGCTGTACCTGGAATTATTGTCGCTTTAGTTCTTACAGCTAGTGTTATTATTTTATTAAAATCTCTAGGCGTAGGATTATCCGCATGGAGTTGGCAAATGGCACTTCTCTTTGGTGCAGTTATTAGTGCTACAGATCCAGTTGCTGTAGTTTCTATCTTAAAAGAATTAGGTGCAAGTAAAAAGCTAGGAACATTAATTGAAGGCGAATCCATGTTGAATGATGGAACAGCAATTGTTATTTTCATGGTATTATTAGCTGGAATAACAGGTGTTGGTTCTGAAGCTTCCCCATTAATTGAGTTTCTAAGAGTAGCAATTGGCGGAACAGCCGTTGGATTAATAATTGGATATATTGTTATTGCCTGGGTTAAAAAAGTTTTTAATGACGCACTTGTTGAAATAACTGTTATTGTTGCAGCTGCATATATTACATTTTACATTGCAGAACATTTCTTACATGTATCAGGTGTATTAGGATTAGTTGCTTTTGGATTATTAATGGCAAGTAAAGGTAAAACAAGAATTAGTCCTGAGGTAGAACATTTCTTACACGAATTCTGGGAGCTTTTTGCATTTATTGCAAATACGCTTATTTTCTTAATCGTAGGAGTCGTGATAGCCAATAATATTGTATTTACAGGTCGGGATTTCTTAATACTTATCTTATTATATATTGGTATTCATATTGTACGTGGGATTGTAATTGCTATTTTCTTCCCTTTAATGAAAAAGGCAGGATATGGTCTCTCAAAGAAAAATGCCTATGTATTATGGTGGGGTGCATTACGTGGAGCAATCGGATTGGCTCTAGCCCTAATTGTTGCAGGTGAAACCTCGATCGACAGTACAATTCGAGATCAGTTTCTTTTTTATACAGCCGGAATTGTAACACTAACACTTGTGATTAATGCAACAACAATTAAGTTCTTATTGAGCTATTTGGGTTTAACTGATATTCCACCTGCAAAACAAAAAATGATTCTCAATGCAAAAGGCTATTTAAGAAATACATCTGAGAATTCTATGGAAAAACTAAAATCTGACAGGTTTCTTGGTCGAGCTAATTGGGAGAGTGTTTCAACATATTTGCCTGAAAAGCCTGAAAATATAGAGATTGTATTAGATGAAGGTGAGTTCTCTAATTTATATGAAACACGACGAAGAGTACTGGAAAAAGAAAAAAGTAGTTATTGGAATCAATTTAAAGAAGGTTTACTTGGACCTATTGCTGTTCGAAATTTAACGGATGCAATTAATGAGATTATTGATTCTGATGGAAAAATATCTTTATCAGAAAGAAAAGACCTTGAACAGTTATGGCAAACACCAAAATATCTTAATAAACTTCAAGCTATCCCACTTCTTGGGAAGATTTCACAACGGTTTTTCTTTGAACGATTAGCAAATAGCTATGATGCAGCACGAGGATTTGTTGAGGCTCAATATGAAACATTGAAGTTAGCTGAAAGCATGACAATTAGTTCTAATACGAAAGAACTAACAATAGATCAAGATATCTCAACAATAGAAAGTGAAATAAATGAAAATAGAATACACGGTTTAACTTTCTTGCGAAATCTAAAAAATACATATCCAGAAATTTATAACTCCATTGCTACTCGTCAAGCAATTAGAACAAATCTAAATAATGAACTTAAGATTGTTGAAAGAATTCAAAAGAAAGGACAAATTGGCTCCGACGAAGCTCATAAGATGATAGAAAGCATTGAAGAAAGAATGAAAAAACTGGTTGATTCTCCTCCAGGAATTGTTCCACCTGAAAAAGCTAAATTATTACAGGAAATTCCTTGGTTAAAAGAATTAGATAAAACAACTTTCAATAAAGTAGTTAGTCTTTTCCAACATAGAAACTACGCTGTTGGTGAAAAAATTATAAAAGAACACGGACAAGTTGATGGTCTTTATGTTATTGCCCGGGGATCAGTTAAAGTAACCATCAATAAAAAGTTAATCGATATTCTTGGTAAAGGAAGTGTTATTGGCGAAATATCAGTACTTACAAATGTTCCTAGAACTGCTACTATCACAGCGGAATCGCCAGTTACTGTTCTCCGATTAACTTCGGTAAGTATGCAACAGGTTATCCACGACAATCATACTCTTGAAGATAAACTTTGGGGAATTGCAGCACCACGTTTAGCTGAAAATATTTTATCTGAAGTTAAAGAATTTAGTAAGTTACACCATACAGAAATCCAGAAGTGGTTAGTAAAAGGTGAATTGATTCTAGCAAAAAAAGTTAGAAATATTGATATAAAGGATAATGTAGCCATATTAATTACAGGAAAAGCTATTAAGTCGAATAACGAAAATATTGAAGCTCCATGTTTTATTGAAGATGATTCAATCACATTAAGTCGAGATAGTAGAATGCTAATGTGTGATAAATTGCCTTAGTTTGAAGTGATTTTTAATCCAACAATTGCAATTAAGATCATCGAAATAAAAACAACTTTAAGAACCTCTACGGTTTCATCGAAAAGGATAACACCAAGAATTGAAGTTCCTGCAATACCAATTCCTGTCCAAACAGCATAAGCTGTTCCGATGGGAATTTCTTTTGTTGCTAACGATAGCAAATAAACACTTAAAACCATTGAAACAAGTGTAACAACAGAAGGAACCAGTTTTGTAAAACCATGGGTGTATTTCATTCCTATAGCCCACCCTATTTCAAAAACACTTGCAATAAAAAGAAAAAACCAAGCCATATTATTTCAATATTTTATAAATCGGTTTACCAGTAGCGGCATTGGGAGCAGTAATATTTAATATCCAAGAAATGGTTGGAGCAATATCTATTGCATCTGTTGGTTCATCAATTCGTGTACTTTTTACGTTCCAACCAAACCAAATTAAGGGAACATGAGTATCATAAGTATAGCCAGAACCCGAATTTGTAACTCGACCGTTTTTTTCAATCCATCCAGGCTCCAAATTTACAATCACATCACCTGATCTTTTTTGATGATAACTATTCTGTATTTTTTGATTTATACCTGACCGAAAACTTGTTGTATTAATTGTAAGCCCAGGTAATGCATTTGCCACTCCATTAAACTGAACCATAAAGTTTGCAACTTTTTCCTGAATCTCATATAAATCAACTCCCGTTTCATCAACCAAGCGTTGATTAAAATATATTTGTTTTGAATGATAAGATTTTATCCATTCACCATCCTGATACAAAATACTTAAATAACTATTCAATAATGCAGTTGCTTTTGAACCATCGAATATCCCTGCATTCTGTTTTTTATGAATTAAATACTCAGGAACATCAGACACTCCACGATCGGAAGTAATATATATTAACACATTTTCAAGACCTAATTCATTATCAATAAATCCAATAAAATGCTCTAAATCTTTATCCAATCGTAAAAAAATATCTTCAACCTCTACAGATCTCGGACCAAACAATTCACCAACATAATTAGTTGCAGAAAAACTTACAGATAAGAAATCAGTATAATCATCTTTACCTAAATTTTCTCCGATAATTGTTGATATGGCAAAATCTTTTGTATATGTATTTCCGTATGGTGTAAATTTTAAATATTTATAATTACCTGATCTATTTCTAAGATATGATAAATCATATGGGAAGGTATAACGATAATTACTAAATCCTATTTCAAAATTATTATCATCAGCTAAACTTCTTGTGTAATTATCCGATAACGAATACATACTAGCCCAATTCTTCCGAATATAAATGTCCTGAAATCCTTTTCCATTAAATTCCTTAGCCCATTTTGGCAATGAATCTGTATAATAATTTCCGGTAATCCAATTACCATCATGATGATCAAACCAAAAAGCATAATCTCCCAATTTACCACCTGAAATAACTGAAGAAACAGGATTTAAAGAAATAGATATAACTTTTGAGCTATCGTTATTTGCCAACTTTATTTCGTCGCCAATAGTTGAAGATATAATATTTTTTGGTGTGTAGTTTCCCATAGAAACACCACCATTCATTAGATTAAATTTGGTTTCATCAGCACAATCAATAATCTTATCACCTAATCGATCATACCAGTCGTTTGAAATTATTCCATGACCTGATGGATATGCTCCAGTAACAATACTAGCTTGTCCAACTCCATTTTGAGTTATTAAATAATTATGATGAGCTTGTGTGCAAAATGCACCTTGATTAATAATCTTTTTAAATCCATTTTCGCCAAATGAATCCCAATATCGAAGTAGCATTTCGTAACGCATTTCTTCAATTACAATTCCAACAACAAGTTTTGGTGGTTTATTGAAATGATTTTGTGCCTGTATAAATGTAAATTGGGAAAATAATATGCATATTATTAATATGCTTTTTACAGAATAGGTTTTATTATGCATTGTTACGAATTTGGAATTTTAAATACTTCGTGCTAAAATAAATAAAACTCCGACACCAAGAAATATACTTACTAACAAATTTGCTGCAGCGAATAAATAGTTACCTCCCCTTAGAAGTTCAAAAGTTTCATAGCTAAATGTTGAAAACGTACTAAAACCGCCACAGAAACCTACCACTAACAATGCTTTTAAGGTTGGAGAAATCATAAACTTATCCGTTGTAAAAAAAAGCAAAGCGCCTAAAATAATTGTACTAATAATATTAGAAGTTAAAGTGCCAACAGGATTAATTTCCTTAAAATTTGATGTTACCAGACTTGAAATTCCAAATCGGGTTACACTACCTAATCCTCCACCAATAAATATTGCTATGAGCGTATTCATATTTTATTTATACGTTAAAACGAATGTTAAGAATGTCGCCATCATCAACAACATAATTCTTACCTTCGATATGGAATTTCCCAGCATCTTTAACTTTCGACTCCGATCCTAATTCGATATAATCATTGTATTTCATCACTTCGGCACGAATAAAACCGCGTTCCAGATCACTATGTATTACACCTGCAGCTTGTGGTGCTGTCATTCCTTTTTTAATAGTCCAAGCATGAATTTCTTTTGGTCCAACAGTAAAGAACGACATTAAGTTTAATAAAGAATATGCACTTCTAATAAGCTTATTTACTCCCGGTTCGGTTAAACCTGCATCGCTTAAAAATTCTTTTCTATCGTCTAGATCTTCTAAATCAGAAATTTCTGCTTCTAGTTTTCCCGCTATTACCAATATCTCAGTATCCTGATCTTTCAATGCTTCTTTCACTTTCTCAACATATGCATTACCATTAATTGCAGAAGCATCATCTACATTACAAACATAAATTATTGGCTTTTCAGTTAATAAAAACAAGTCACCAATGTGTTTTTTATCCTTCTCTGACATTTCGTAAGAACGCGCATTTTGCATTGATTCTAAATGTTCTTTTATCCCATTTAAGATTTCAATACCCTGTTTTGCATCTTTATCACCTGTTTTCGAAAGCTTTTCGTACCGCTGTATTTTCTTTTCTACAGATTCTAAATCTTTTATTTGCAATTCAAAATCGATGGTTTCTATATCCCTTACCGGATCAATTGATCCATCAACGTGAGTTAAATTTTCGTCGTCGAAACAACGTAAAACGTGAATTAAGGCATCTGTATTTCTAATATCACCTAAGAATTTGTTCCCAACACCTTCACCTTGGTTTGCACCTTTAGTTAATCCAGGTATATCAAGAATCTCAACGGTAACTGGAATTATCTTCTCCGTCGCTTGTACTTTCTCAAGTTCATACAATCTATTATCTGGAACATTTATAACACCAATGTTTGATTTATTTGTGCTAAAAGCAAAATTTGTTATTTCAACTTTTGCATTAGACATGCAGTTAAATAAGGTTGATTTACCAACATTTGTTATTCCAATAATTCCACACTGTAAACCCATAATTATTTTATCTTAAGTAATACATTTTTGAAGGCTCAAAATTACACTTTTTCAGGATTTTAAAAAGGTCTTTTTTAATAAAAAATTAATACTTATAAATTTATCGAAATTTGTTGATAATAAAGTGAAAACAAATTCCGTATATTATTTTGAAAATCGTACTTTTACCGCCTAATTTTGTCAAAAAATAATTATAAAAAACATAAATCATTTAAAGTAAAAATGGCTGATATTCAAAACTTAGAAAAAACCGCATCACAAATTAGACGAGATATAGTAAGAATGGTTCACGCACAGAACTCTGGTCACCCAGGTGGATCCTTAGGTTGTACTGATTTTATAACTGCATTGTATTTTGATATTTTGAATCACGATTCGAAAAATTTTGATATGGATGGTAAAAATCAGGATCTTTTCTTCTTATCAAACGGACACCTTTCTGCATTATGGTATAGTGCATTAGCTAGAAGTGGATATTTTGATATAAAAGAATTAAGTACTTTTAGAACTCTTGATTCAAGACTGCAAGGACATCCTACTACAAAAGAAGGTTTACCAGGAATTAGAGTGGCATCAGGTTCTTTAGGACAAGGATTATCTGTTGCATGTGGAGCGGCATTAAGTAAGAAACTTAATAAAGAAGACAAACTAGTTTTTACATTACATGGTGATGGTGAATTACAAGAAGGTCAAATTTGGGAAGCTGCATTATTTGCAACTCAACATAAAATTGATAATATAATTGCAACCATCGATTGCAATGGTCAACAAATTGATGGCCCCGTTGATGAAGTTATGACACTTGGAAACCTTAGAGCAAAATGGGAAAGTTTTGGTTGGGTCGTTCTTGAAATGAACGGAAACGATATGGCAAGTGTTATAAAAGTAATTAATGAAGCAAAATCTTTAACTGGAAAAGAAAAACCAATTGCTATTTTAATGAAAACTGAAATGGGTATGGGTGTTGACTTTATGATGGGAACACATAAATGGCACGGAGTAGCCCCTAATGATGAGCAATTAAAAGATGCTTTAGATCAATTAGAAGAAACTTTAGGAGATTATTAAATTAAAAAATCTGTAGGAATATGAAGAACATTGTTGTTATTGCGCATGATGTAAAAAAAGCGGAAATGGTTCAGTTCCTGAACGAACACAAAGAATGGATTTATGGTGTAAATTTAATTGCAACCGGAAGAACAGCAGAGCATGTTGAATCTAACGGGATTAAAGTTGAACATTTAAGTCCTGGGAAGTCAGGAGGTTATATCGAGATTACAGATAGAGTAAAACGTAAAGAAATCGATATTGTGATTTTCCTTAGAGATCCGTTTCTAAAAGTTGGACATCACGAGGATATTCAAAATCTTCTTGAAGCTTGTAATCATTACAACATTCCTTTGGCCACTAATTACGCTAGTGCTCAATTAATTATTTTAGGCCAGATAAAAAAAGAGGATTATGAACGAAGAAAATCTATGGATTAATAACCTACAGAGAGCAATGCTCTCTGTTTTAATTATATGCAATTGAACAATTTTAAATTCTACATATTTTTGTTTTTATTTTTATTTTCAGCAAATATAATTAATGCTCAAAATAAAAATAAGCCTGAGACTCCAACATCGCGCATCCTATTCATTTTTGATGCTTCGCAAAGCATGTATGGATCTTGGGAAAGCGATAAAAAAATTAGTATTGCTAGAAAGTATTTGATAAATATAGTCGACAGCCTTGAGAAAAATGATAATATTCAAATGGCTTTAAGGGTATATGGTCATCAAAGTCCGGTGCCTCCACAAGACTGTAATGATACAAAACTTGAAATACCATTTAGTCCCGATAATGCGAGTCAAATTAGGCAAAAACTCCGTTATTTGATTCCAAAAGGAACAACGCCAATTGCTAATTCGTTAGAAATGGCAGCAAACGATTTTCCTAAATGCGATAACTGTAGAAATATTATTATTTTAATTACAGATGGAATTGAAGCTTGCGATGGAGATCCATGTCAGGCATCATTAAATCTTCAAAAGAAAGGTGTTGTTCTTAAACCATTCATAATTGGTATTGGCCTGGATCCTAATTTTGAAGAGACCTTCGAATGTGTTGGGCATGTTTACAATAGTCCAAATGAAGAAAAATTTGCCGAAGTGCTTGGCATTGTTATATCGAGAGCTCTTAATTCAACTACAGCACAAGTAAATTTATTAGATGTTAAAGGAATGCCGACTGAAACAGATGTAAATATGACATTTTTCGATCATATTTCTGGCAAAGTAAAATACAACTTTGTACATACAATTAATTATGTTGGAAATCCTGATACTTTAATAATAGATCCATTAATAAATTACGATGTTGTTGTACATACCATTCCTGCAGTAAGAAAAGAAAATATAAAACTTGCCGAAGGAAAACATAATATGATTGGATTAAGTACTCCTCAAGGTTATTTAAAAATTTCTAATTCGGGTAGTAATTTAAATACAAACTTAAATACAATAGTTAGATTAAATAACAATTTTAAGACAATTAACATTCAGGAAAGTAACAGTACTGTTAAGTATTTAGTAGGTAAATATGATTTAGAAATTTTAACGATTCCTAGAATTTATATTGAAGATGTTCAAATTGATCAAAGCACTACTACTAAAATTGATATACCACGACCCGGAATAGCGAATTTTTCTATTGCGTCGAGTGGATTTGGTAGTATTTACGAAGAAACCGCAGATACTTTAAAATGGATTTATAATCTTGAACAAAATAAATTAAGACAAAATCTGGTAATGCAACCTGGAAATTATAGAGTTGTTTTCAGACCAAAAAATACAAAACAATCAATTTATACAATTAATAAAAGATTTACAATTAAATCAGGATCATCACAGAAAATAATACTTTATTAAATATAACATGAAAAAATTCGATTACTCAGAAAAAAAAGATACAAGATCTGGTTTTGGAGCTGGATTATATGAACTTGGTAAAACAAATGAAAATGTTGTTGCCTTATGTGCAGATTTAACCGGATCATTAAAAATGAATGATTTTGTAAAGGATTTCCCTGAAAGATTTTATCAAAGCGGAATTGCCGAAGCAAATATGATAGGTACAGCTGCCGGTTTAACTATTGGTGGTAAAATCCCATTTGCTGGAACTTTTGCAAATTTTGCAACAGGACGCGTTTACGATCAAATAAGACAATCAGTAGCATATTCAGGAAAAAATGTTAAAATTTGTGCTTCCCATGCAGGTTTAACTCTTGGCGAAGATGGAGCAACTCATCAAATTTTAGAAGATATTGGATTAATGAAAATGCTTCCGGGAATGGTAGTGATAAATCCATGTGATTATAATCAAACTAAAGCTGCTACTATTGCAATTGCTGAATATGAAGGTCCTGTTTATCTTCGTTTTGGCCGACCAAGTGTGCCAAATTTCACTCCTGCAGATCAAAAATTTGAAATAGGAAAAGCGCTTTTATTAAGCGAAGGAACTGATGTAAGTATTTTTGCAACAGGCCATCTGGTATGGAAAGCTATTGAAGCAGCACAGATTTTAGAGGAAAAAGGTATTTCATGTGAAATTATCAATATACATACAATTAAACCATTAGACGAAGAAGCAATCTTAACATCTGTTTCAAAAACTAAAGCTGTTGTAACAGCCGAAGAACATATGATGAACGGTGGATTAGGTGATTCTATCGCACAATTATTAAGCAGAAAGATGCCTGCTCCAATTGAGATGGTGGCTGTAAATGATACTTTTGGAGAAAGTGGAAAACCTGCAGAATTGCTAACTAAATATGGAATTGATACAAATGATGTAGTATCATCTGTAGAAACAGTTCTAAAAAGAAAATAAAATTAGCAATTCTTTTGTAGGATAGAATGTCAGAATACAGCGATAAAGAATTATTAGATCTCTTTGGCGATAAAGAGAAACGTAATTATGCTTTTAATTTGATAGTTAGAAAATATCAAGAAAAGTTGTATTGGCATATACGTAAAATTGTAATTAAACACGATGATACCGATGATATCCTACAAAATACTTTTGTAAAAGCATGGAAGGGGTTAGATGGTTTTAGAAAAGACTCTAAACTCTATACTTGGCTGTATCGAATTGCTACAAATGAATCTTTAACATTTTTAAAACAACAAAAAACAAAATATTTATTGCCTATTGTTGATTACGAAAATCACTTGAGCGAAACACTCGAATGTGATGAGTATTTTAATGGGGACGAGATACAAAGTAAACTACAAAAAGCAATATTGCAGCTGCCTGAGAAACAACGAATCGTTTTTAATATGAAATATTTCGAAGAAATGAAATACGATGATATGTCTGAAATATTAGAAACCTCTGTAGGAGCTTTAAAAGCTTCATATCACCATGCTGTAAAGAAAATAGAGAATTATTTTAAAGAAGATTAAACTTTTATGTTTAAAATTAGTCCAAAAGACAGGGAAACAAATTGGGGAATAAAAAATGAAAAATTTTAACAAGAAATTGGAAGAATTGAAAGGAAATAGTAATAATCCGTTTTCAGTTCCTAAAGATTATTTTGAAGAATTTCCAACAAGAATTCAAGAAAAAATCTTTACTGAAAAAAAAGAACTGTCTTGGGCCGTTAAAGTTTTACAATATGTAAAACCGCATTTTGCATTAGGCTTTATGTTTATTGCATTTGCAGCAATATCTATTACTGCTGTTGATTTCATTCTTTCGAACAAAAGCAATTCTGGTTATGGAAATGAACTATTTACAAGAACCATTGAAGTTGATGCTTATGAGTTTACTGAACAACACTTTATCGATGTATTATTGGAAGACAAAAAAGTGATAATCGAGAAAAAAGAAATTGAATCAGATCATTATATTAATTATCTTGTAAATGAAAATATTGATTATGAATCTTTAATTGATGAATTGTAAATTGTAAATTGTAAATAGATGAAAACCTTAAAACCATACTTTATACTTTCTCTGTTATTCATTATTGGAATATCAGCTTTTGCTCAAGATTCTCAAACTAAATCTGAAAAAGAGCAAGAAATAAAATATCAGAAAATTGCTTTTTTTACTGATAAAATTGGACTTACTCCGGAAGAAGCACAAGTTTTTTGGCCTGTATACAATGAATATTGGGCTAAAAAAAATAAGATAATAGCAGCTAGAAAAAATCATATGACCGACTTCTATGATAATAGTGAAAAAATGTCTAATGATGAAATGATTAAACATGCCGATCAATATATTCATTACGAAATAGAACTAGCTGAATTATTGGATAAATACCATAAGAAATTTAAAGGAATATTACCTATAAAAAAGGTAATGAGAATATATCTAGCCGATTACGAATTTAAAACTTACCTTCTTAAAAAAATTCGAGAAAGCGGTAAAAATTAAAATTAACAAAAGCTCCTCCTGATAGTTATCGAGAGGAGCTTTTGTTTTTTTATCGGTTAAAGCACTAATTTAAATTTGCAACTTTACTAACTTCTTTAGTATCTAAACAACCAACTACTTTCTCAACTTCTTCAAGAATTTCGCATGATTTAACCAATTCTTTCATAGCTGTATGATCTGGATATAAAGGGCGATCAATTTCTAAGAAATCTACATACTTACGAACAACTTCTTTTGCTTTTGTAACACCTTTACCAAAACTGTATTCGCGGAAGTCTAATGCTTGAGCAGCAGCCATAATTTCAATCCCTAATATCCCATAAGCATTATCCATAATTTGGAAATTCTTTATTGCTGTATTCATTCCCATCGAAACAAAATCTTCCTGATCAGCCGCCGCAGGAATTGATTGAATTGAAGCAGGTGCAGAAAGTATTCTTTGCTCAACAATTTGCATATCAGCAGTATACTGACTTAACATTAAACCCGAGAACATTCCTGCTCCCTTTGTTAAAAATGCAGGTAAACCAACACTTAATGCTGGGTTATTTAAACGATTCATTCTACGTTCAGACATTACACAAACCATTGTAATGGCAGCGCCTGCCATATCCATAGGTAATGAAACAGGAGTTCCTTGGAAATTAGCACCCGACAATTGTAAGTTTTCTTCTGGGAAGAAAATTGGATTATCTCCTACTCCATTTAATTCAATTTCAACTTGAGAACGAGCCCAACGTAATGAATCACGTGCAGCACCAATAACTTGAGGTGTAGAACGCATTGAATAAGCATCCTGAACTTTACATTTAACCTTACCTTCTTTTAAATCACCACCAGCAACCATTTTATTAATTGCATTCGCACTTCGAACAGCTCCCTGGAAACCCCGCACTTCATGTAGCAATGATGTATAAGGTTTCATATTAGCTTTTAATGCTTCTAGTGACATTGCTGCAGCGATTTCTGCCTGCTTTAAAAAGTTATTAGCGTCATATAAAAATATAGCACTCATTGCTGTTAAAACATTTGAGCCATTAATTGTAGCTAATCCATCACGTGCAAATAATCCAGGAACAGGAATCCCGGCTTTTTCCATTGCGTCTTTTCCTTCTAAAAGCTCACCTTCATAATATGCCTGACCTTCACCCATTAATAAAAGAGCGATTTGCGACATTGGAGCTAGATCACCACTTGCGCCAACTGATCCTTTCTGACAAACAAATGGTGTAACACCTTTATTAAGCATTTCAACCAATGTTTGAGTAATGATTTCTCTGCAGCCCGAATTACCATGAGCATGAACATTTATACGGCCAAGCATAGCACCTCGAACATATTCAATTGGTGCTGGATCGCCAATACCTGCAGCATGATTATACACTAAATATTTTTGAAAATCTTGTACTTGATCATCATCCAAAACTACTTCAGAAAATTCACCAATTCCAGTATTAACACCATACATTATTTCGTTTGCTTCAATCTTTCTTTCAAGCATTGCACGGCATACGTTTATTCTTTTAATAGCATCAGGATGCAATTCTACTTTTTGCCCATTTCGAGCTACATTAACGACATTTTCGATAGTGAGACCACTACCCTTAATGATTAATTTATCCATAATAGGTTTTAGTTTATTTGGTTTAATAAAAGGATTATAAATACGAAATGTAATTTGTGATGTTTTAAGAATTAAAACATGGCAGATCTATTGATTTTAATAAGAAAGTCAAGTATCCAGACTATCATAATCTTAGTATTGGATTTACAAGATAGTAAAAGCTAATTGAAGTTCCTAAAATTTTATTATTTAATAAGATACAAAATAAAAATGCGCCTCAATAATTTGAGACGCATTCATTATTTATAATAGTTTTTCGTGCTTTATTTCTCTGGCAATTCCAATTTTACTTCTTGCAAATATTCAATAGAACGAGCAATATCATCGTACATAGTTTTATCTTGATCGATAAATTTCACTATTTTACGATATCCTGCCACAAATTCTTCAATTACTGGTGAAGATTTTGCAGGACGCTGAAATTCTAATGCTTGTGCTGCATTAAATAATTCAATTGCTAAAATTCGTTCTAAATTTTCAGCAACCTGATAAGCTTTTGTTGCAGCATTTGCACCCATACTTACATGATCTTCCTGCCCTTGAGATGATTCAATTGTATCAACTGAAGCTGGAGTTGAAAGTTGCTTATTACGACTTACAATAGAAGCTGCAGTGTATTGAGGAATCATAAATCCACTATTTAAACCTGGATTTGCAACCAAGAATGGAGGTAATCCACGTTTTCCAGCTAGTAATTGATATGTTCTTCGTTCTGAAATACTACCGAGCTCAGCCATTGCAATACATAAATTATCTAAAGCTAATGCTAATGGCTGTCCGTGAAAATTACCAGCTGAGATTACTAAATCTTCATCTGGAAAAATTGTTGGATTATCTGTAACAGCGTTTATTTCGTTATTGAAAACATACGATACATAATTTATTGAATCTTTTGATGCGCCATGTACTTGAGGTATACAACGGAACGAATATGGGTCCTGAACATGTACTTTCGGACGTTTAATTAACTCACTACCTTCTAATAAATACCTCATTCTGCGAGCTGTTTTTATTTGCCCTAAATGATGTCGGATTTGATGAACTGAATCATGGAAAGGCTCAATTCTTCCATCGAAACCATCTAAAGAAACAGCACTAATAATATCGGCTAACTGAGAAAGTTTCCAAACTTTTAAAGTTAAATAAACACCATGAGCACTCATAAACTGAGTTCCATTCAATAAAGCAAGTCCCTCTTTTGATCTCAAACCAATTGGCTCCCAATTCATCTTTTTCAGCAATTCAGCTCCAGAGATTTTTTCACCTTTAAAGTTTACTTCTCCTAATCCAATCATTGGCAAACACATATGCGCCAAAGGAGATAAATCACCAGAAGCTCCTAAAGAACCATATTCATATACCACAGGAAGAATATCGTTATTGAAAAATTCTATTAATCGTTCTACAGTAATTAACTGCACACCAGAATGACCATAAGATACTGACTGAATCTTTAATAAAATCATTAACTTAACAATATCTGAAGATATTTCATCTCCAGTTCCACAAGCATGAGACATTACCAAATTCTTTTGTAACGCCCCTAAGTCTTCGCGAGATATTTTTTTGTCGTAAAGCGCTCCAAAACCAGTATTAATACCATAAATTGGGTCGTCGTTACTTTCCATCTTTTTATCAAGATACTCACGACACTTCTTAATATTATTTATCGACTCTTCTGACAAAGCCAATTTAAATCCTTCTTTTATAATTTGATCAATTTTATCAAATGTTAATTGATCATTAGATATATAATGTACCTTCTCCATGTTTAAAATTTTTAAATATGAAAACTAATGTTAATAAAATAAATGATTAATAAATAAACGAACTACAGACTATTTAGTTCATGGGAAACGAGTATCTCCTCCAGCAAAATGCACAGGACGCTTTTTGCTTTTTGTATATAATATTTGATTATTGCATTTCATTATTCAAACTTATCAAGTAATTCTTCAAATTTCATTTCAGACTGCTCACCGCTAATCATATCTTTAACGGTTAATAATCCAGACTGCATCTCATTATCACCAACTAATATTACGTAAGGAATATTTTTATTATTGGCATAAGTCATCTGTTTTTTCATCTTAGCTGATTCTGGAAAAATCTCAGAATTAATTCCAGCTTCTCTTAACTTTTGAACTAATGGTAAACAATAAGACTCCTCTTTTTCGCCAAAGTTTACAAACATAACTCTTGTTGATGCAACTATTTCCTGAGGGAAAATATTTAATTGCTCCATTACGTCGTAAATACGATCAGCTCCAAACGAAACTCCTACCCCAGAAACATCTTTTAATCCAAAAATACCTGTAAGGTCATCATATCTTCCACCACCACATATACTGCCTATTTCAACATCCTTTGCTTTAACTTCAAAAATTGCTCCAGTGTAATAATTCAATCCTCTGGCTAAAGTTAAATCTAACTCCAGATCAATATTCAGTTCTAGGTTTTTAAAATAATTTAAAACAGTCTCAACTTCTTCAACCCCTTTTAATCCAGTTTCAGATTCTTTTACAATTTCTTTAAGTGATTTTAGCTTTTCTATATTTGTCCCAGACAATTGAAAAATTGGTTTCAATTTTTCAATTGCTTTTTCACTAATTCCTTTTGATAAAAGCTCTTCGTTTACTTTTTCTAAACCAATTTTATCTAATTTATCAATAGCAACAGTTATATCAATGAATTTTTCGGGTTCTCCAATTATTTCTGCAATACCCAATAAAATTTTTCGATTATTAAGCTTAATTACAGCATTTACCTTTAGATCCTGAAATACTTGATCGATAATCTGAATCAATTCAACTTCATTCAATAGCGAATTACTTCCAATAACATCAACATCGCATTGATAGAATTCGCGATAACGACCTTTTTGTGGTCTATCGGCACGCCAAACAGGTTGTATCTGGTATCTTTTAAATGGGAATGTAATTTCGTTACGATGCTGCACAACAAATCGAGCAAAAGGAACTGTTAAATCATAACGTAATCCTTTTTCAGAAATCTCTAAAGCCAATTTATTTGACTCAACTTCGGTTAAATTTGATTTTACTTTTGATAAATAATCTCCAGAATTCAAAATTTTGAATAATAGCTTATCTCCTTCTTCTCCATATTTACCCATTAAAGTTGATAAATTTTCCATTGATGGAGTCTCAATAGGTAAATAACCAAATCTTTTGAATACATTCTTAATCGTATCAAAAATAAAGTTTCTTTTCACCATCTCTACAGGTGAAAAATCTCTAGTGCCTTTTGGAACAGATGGTTTTTGTGCAGCCATTGATGTCCTTCTTTAAATTAATTTCTGCAAATATAGAATAAAATTAAAGCGAAGTAAAATGAAAGCTGAATAACATAAAAAAGACCCAATAATATTTACCTAAGCTTTCTTCAAATATTATTACTAATTAAGTCTTTATTAAATCATTTCTAATTTCAACACTAGCTCTAATAAACAAAAAAAGGATGGCAAAAACCATCCTTTTACATATCATTTTTTACTTTTTATTTCTTTTTTGCCATTCGTTTAAAATCTTTATCTAAGATTCCATCGAAGTTTTTACCTTTTTCAACCCAATGAAAATCGAAGAAATAAAAATTAGCATCTTTTGCGTCAATAATTATCTTGTAACAACGCGCTCGCAATCGAGTTCCTTGAGGTCCCACCTTATGTAAATAAACCACATCTTCGTCGCGATTTGTTATTGCTTCTTCTATTTCTTCGCGAGTTACAAATTTAGTTTTGTATGGATAAATTTTCTTCAGTTTTGCTTCGGTATTGATATTTGGTGCTACTTCATCTTTTACTAAATAAAGTGTTTTCTGCTTAATATCTTTAGTATACTCATTGTAATATTGAAGGATATTTTTCTTAATCATATCTGGATTATCTTTCATAGTCTGAATATGTGTTTGTAAGAATCTAACTAATGATTCCATTTTATATACCCAAAACTCTTCATCTACCTCAGTGTATGATAAAGGAATCGCAGCAATATCTGGTAAGTTTTCAAAACTATCTAAACCACTTTTCCCAATAAAAATATGCAAGAAATTATATCGAACCTTTGTTCTGTCGTTCTGAAAAACAACTTGTGTCATCATTAAAAACGATTTATTAGGATCGTTATACATTTCCTCAAACTGTTTGTATGAAATAAACTCATATTCCGTTAAATTCCATGCTTTTTTAACGGCTTCCTGAATCTTAAAGTTATATTCTGCAATAGGGTTGGTTTCTAATACAACATAAAGTTTCGAATTTAAAAACTGATTTAAATCCGACTCAGTTGGTAAATACTCTTGAGCTTTCGATTGAAAGAAAGAAAAGCAAACTATTAATCCAATAAGTAATTTTTTCATCTTGTATAAATTTTATTTTAAAATAATATTAATGTTCTCTTCAATTTGTAAATTTAAATTTATTTCAGATTTAATTAAGTAATTATTTCTAGAATACTTGCAATTATCAAAGAATATCATGAATTTGTCAAAAAAATTGTATCTTTAATAACCAAAGATTTATTGTTAAATATTATTCAGTAAATTTACAATTTAGTAATAAAATCTCTTTTAATTAATATATAATTCCATATGAATTTTATTGACAGAATAATAAATATTTGTTCAGGTAATATAGACAAAATTGATACCAAAAACAATGATCTGCATAAAGCGACATTATTAAACTATTATAGTTTGATTTCTCTAATATTACTATTTATATTTTCTGTTATTTATTTTATAGAAGAGAACTCAAGCATTTACATTGTAACAATTGCAGTTTTTATTGTAACTCTTATAAACCATCTTGTATTCAGAAGCAAAGGAAATCTTGAAGTTTCTGCAAAAATATTTTCTATATTATTTAGTGCCTTTTTGATTTGGGGGATTTATTCAGGAATAACTAATTCGCAGGGAATAATAATTTATTCTTTCTTTCCTGTAATCACGATATTACTATTAGGTAAACGTTACGGAAATATTGCTTCATTTTCATTTTTTGCAATTAGTTTGATATCAATATTTCTTCCAAACTTTATTGAGTTACCATTCAATTTTAATTTAACTAATCAGATTCTTTTTATTCTATTATTTATTGCATTTTATATTTTTATTAATGTTTATGAGAATATTTCTGAAACTAAAATTGCAGAGCTAAATATTAAGATTCAGAAAGAAAAAAATAAGACAGCTGCAAAAGAAGAATTTATTTCAAAAATTTCGCATCAGATTCGAACTCCATTAAATAATATTGTTGTTGTTACTAATTTGGTTAATAACGCTGATATTGATAATAAATTAAAAGATTTAATTGATACAATACAAGCATCAACTAACAATCTGGTAAATGTTGTAAATAATATAACAGAATTATCTAATGTTGATTTACTTCAAAGTAAGGATTACAATCAGAACTTTAATCTTGAAGGAACAATTAGAAATACAATTAATCTGTTTTTAAATGAAGATTCAAACGATATTAGATTCCCAATAAATTTTTCGGCAGATAAAGATCTTACGCTTTATGGAGATCCTATTAAAATTAAACAAGTATATCTAAGTTTAATTGAGAATATTCTTAAAAATTCAAAGAACGGTGATAAAACTATTACCATTGATATAAAGAAATTTAGTGAATCAAATGATTGGGTTGAAATTTTATTTACTATCTCGACAAAGGATCTTTTAAATATCTCTGAAATAACAAAAATTAGAAATACTGAAAAAACTAGAAAAGGGAAAAACGAATCTTTTATCAAACTACTTGATCTTAGTATTGTTCAACAAATTATTGAATCTATAGGTGGATTAATTGAAGTTGAGCTAACTCCTGATAAATTCGATTTCAAATTTATTATAAAATTCAAAAAAGGCGAAACTCTTATTGAAGAGAAAAAACTACAAGAAAGTGATCTTCCTGAAATAGATGCTCCTCAAAAAATAAATTTAAAAGAGGCTAATATATTATTAGTTGAGGATAACTTAATAAATCAAAAGATTGTACTATTAAGCTTAAAAAAAGCTGTAAAATCGGTGGATGTTGCTAATAATGGTAAAGAAGCATTAGACAAATTTGGATCTGTAAAATATGATATAATATTAATGGATATTCAAATGCCAATAATGAATGGTATTGTTACTACTAAAAAAATAAGAAATATCGAGAATAGTACTAATTCACATACGCCAATAATTGCTATTACAGCAAACGCTTTACTTGGTGATAAAGAAGAATGTATAGCTGCAGGAATGGATGATTATATAAGTAAACCATTTCAGATTGAAACTTTAATTACTAAAATGGAACAACAATTATCATAATAGAATATTATTTCGAATAATCATAATATTAAAAGGTACGTTTATTAAAGATGTACCTTTTTTTATGTCTATCTATTATAAACTATATTTTTATTCAGCAAAAGCAGCTAGCTTTTCTACTAATATTTTCTTGAATACTAAGAATACTTAAAGATTAAGTAAGATATCTTATCCTAAATCTGGTTTAAATCCTACAATAAGAACATCATCGACCTGCTCATGAGTACCTTTCCAGTCTTCAAAACTTCTGTCGAGATATGTTTTTTGTTGATCAAGAGGTAGTTTGTGTATTGTTAATAATAAGTGCCTATATCTTCTATATTTATATTTTTTCCCTTCAATACCTCCAAATTGATCTGCATAACCATCAGAAAATATATAGAAAATATCATCTTTTTTGAGTTTGATGATCGATTTATTTATTTGATTAGAATCTCCATCTTCCATTAATCCAACTGAGAATCTATCCCCTTTAATTTCCTGAATTTTATTGTCACGAATAAAATATAAAGGACGGAACGCTCCAGCAAATTCTAATTCCTTTTTCTTTTTATCTATTACACAAAGAGCTATATCCATTCCATCTTTTAGCCTAATGTTTTCGGTCGACTGTCCAAAGGTAGTTGCAACTCCTTTATTAAGGTCGCGTAATATTTGATCTGCAGCTTCAATACCCTGATCATCAGTAATATTTCTTAATAACTCAAATCCGATAATAGACATGAATGCTCCTGGCACTCCGTGCCCCGTGCAGTCAACTACTGCAATAAAAACCTTATCATTATGCTCATTTATCCAATAAAAATCACCGCTTACAATATCCTTTGCCTTATGTAAAATAAACGAACCGGGTAAAGTATTTTTGAAGAGTTTCATTGAAGGCATTAATGCTTCTTGTATTCTCTTTGCATAAACAATACTATCTGTTATATTTTTGTTTTGAATACTTAGTTCTTCCTTTTGTTTAGCTACTTGAAGAGCTACAAGTTGTTTTTCTTTTAAATCCTGATTAGATCGACGCAAACTTCTAGTTCTGTACTGGAAAAACCAAAATATTACAGCTCCCAAAAATAATACATATATGATATAGGCAATATCGTTTAACCAAATAGGTGTTACTACTATAATTTTTAAACTTGCCCCTTCTTCATTCCAAACATTATCACTATTAGAACCTTTAACTCTAAAAGTATACTTTCCAGAAGGTAAATTAGAAAAAGTTGCGTACCTTCTATTATTAAGATCTATCCACTCATCTTCAACACCTTCGAGCTTATATGCGTATTTATTTTTTTCAGGATTAGTATAATCAAGAGCCGCAAATTCAATAGTTACTAAATTGTTTTTATGTGGAATTTCTATTTGTCTACTTTTTCCAACAATAAGTCTTCTGGTAATACTTTCGGATAAAATCTCAACGGAAGTAATTTCGACATTTGGTACAACTTTATTTTTAATAATAGAGTCTGGGTAAAATGAGTTGTAGCCATCAATTCCACCAAAAAATATTTCTCCTTCTTTAGATTTAAAAGATGCACCATGATTAAATTCATAATTTTGTAATCCATCTTTTATTCCAAAATTACTAAACTCGCCCTTATCAATTTTAAACTTTGATATCCCCTTATTTGTACTTAGCCATAAACATCCATTATCGTCTTGAATGACAGAATAAATAATATTATTTGGTAATCCATCTTTTTCTGTAAAAACTGTAAACGTTTCATCTTCAAAATCAAATCTATTCAATCCAGATAAAGTTCCAAGCCATAAACAATTATGAATAGTATCTTCACTAATACTAACTACTTCGTTACTACTTAAACAATTTGTACAGTTATTTGATCTTAAATATTGTTTAATTAATCCAGTATTTAAATTTATTTTATTTAGTCCATTATTTGTTCCAACCCATAAATTATTATTCTTGTCTTCAAAAATATCATAAATATGATTGGAACTTATCGTGCTACTATCATTTTCGATATGATAATAACTATAAATAGAATCGTTATATATCTTATGTAATCCAAACTTAGTGCCAAGCCAAATATTATTCTTTTTGTCCTCAAATATGTCGAAAACCCTGTTGTTATTTAAAAGATTTGATATCCCTTTTAGATTAATATCTTCAAATCTTTTAGTCCTCTGATTAAAAAGATTCAAACCATTTTGGGTTCCAATCCACATTCGTTGCTTCGAATCTTTAAATATTTTATGAACAAAATCATTTTTAATATCACTATTGTAGGTATTATATTGAACTAATTTATTTGTTTTTGGATTAAAAAAATAAAGACCATGCCCCCATGTTCCAATACTAACAATATCTAAATCTTTAAAAATAGTAAGTATATAATTATTTGAAAAAAGAGGATTCCCATTAGAGTCTTTACTATATAAATTAAATTTTTTATCACTCTTTTCTATTTTCATCAATCCGATAAAAGTTCCAGCCCATAAATTACCCGATTGATCTTGAACTAAAGATGTGATTGAAGTGTTTATTGCATCTTCATTTGTGGGAATAAATTGTTTTTTTAAATTATCATAATAACTTAAACCATTATTAGTTGCTAACCATAAGTTTCCTTCTCTATCCTCAAAAATATCATTTATAGTATTGCTACTTGACAACTTAGATTTATTACGAATTGAAAACCTTGTAAATTGTTCTGTTTCCCAATTAAATTTATTTAATCCATTATTAGTTCCAATCCATAAATTATTTTTACTATCCTCAAAAATTACTTTTATAATGTTATTACTAATACTTCGTTTATCTTTTGGAATATGTTTATACCTTTTAAAAATTTCTAAACTTCGATCAAAATAGTTTAATCCATCTTTCGTCCCTACCCATAACTGATTTCTATGATCCTCAAATATTGCAAATGTTGAGTTTTCTGGAATAATATTAAAAACATCGCTATAATGCTCATAATGTCTAAACTTTCCACTTTTACAATTTAATCTACTAAGATAGTTTTCTGTCTTGATCCATAAATACCCCTGTTTATCTTGATATAGATTATAGATAGCATTTTCTCTTAAGGAATTAGTATTTTGTGAATCTCGAAAGAACTGAGTAAATTTTTCTGTGTAAATATCATATCGATTCAATCCATTCTTAGTTCCAATCCAGATATTTCCTTCATTATCTTCTAAAATACAATATATAAAATTGTTGGAAATTGAAGATGAATCACTAGGATCATTTTTCATTACTTCAAATCGATATCCATCAAATTTATTAATTCCGTCTTGAGTTCCAATCCAAAAGAAACCTCTATTGTCTTGTATCAAACAATTTACAGTTGTTTGCGAAAGACCATCTTCTATTGTATACAAATCAATTTCGTACACTGGATCAATATTATTAGCAAAAGAGCTAATAAAATTAAGTTCTAATAAAAAGATTAATAATATGTAGATAGGGAATTTCATTTATATAATGCTAATTTAACCTTTTATAACTTTAATGCAAAGCAATAGATTCATATAAATAGACTATTAATCATGTGCAATCGCTCCATTATTAGAATTCAAGGTTTTATATTTTAGAGAAGGAGATTTAACAAAATTTCCAAGACCTAATGTATTCCATTTTTTATCAATTGATTCAATTGTTATATTATCTGAAACAACAATATTTGGCCAATCTCTTTTAAAATTATCTCTTTTAAAAGACTTTCGGGTTGCATCTATAAAAATCTTTGAACAATTATTTTGAGTTGATTTTATTAATATTGAATCTCTTTTAGGATCAATATTTCCGGAACTTAACCAAGTAATCATTTGTAAATCATTCACATCCACAACACTATCAACAAAAATAAAAAACTTGAAAGATTCCAATTCTTTATGAATTGCCATTCTTTCAGCTATATCTAAAAGCTGCTTTTTGCTTTCTTTATTTATACTACAAATAAGAATCCCCATAGTACTTGAATTTATTTCAAGAAGGTCTTTAAAGTCAGCTTTTATATTATTCCAATTAATTTCTGATACATTTTTTAACGGATATGTATTCTCAGGAATTTCTTCTTCAAACTTAGACGTCGCATCAATTCCCATTTTACTTCCATAAGTAAATTTTGTTGATGAATGATCTAAAACATCTAAGGGTCCACTTATAAAAAGAATGTCATTTTCAGGTTCAACATTATTTATCACTTGTGAGATAAGCTCAAAATAGTTATTAATATCGATATCCTGATCAATAACTAACATTATTTTATTAAACATCATTTGTCCTGCACCCCATAAAGCATTCATAACTTTAAAAGCTTGTCCAGGATAGGTTTTCTTTATTTTAATTATTGAAATATTATGAGCTACACCTTCAAAAGGGAGATTATAATCAATAATTTCTGGAAGAATGGCAAGTTTAATTGGAGCAAGAAAAATACGTTCAGTTGCTTTTCCTATCCAGGCATCTTCCATTGGAGGAACTCCAACAATAGTTGCAGGATAAACGGCATCTTTCCTATGAGTAATACAAGTAACATGAAAACGTGGATACCAATCAGCTAATGAATAAAATCCAGTATGATCTCCAAAAGGCCCCTCCCAAATAAATTCCTCTTCCGGATCAATATAGCCTTCAATAATTATATCAGCATCAGCTGGAACTTCAATATTTTGAGTAATACATTTTACTAATTCCACCCTTTTCTTTCTTAAAAATCCTGCTAAAAGATATTCATCCAAATTATCGGGTAATGGAGCTGTTGCTGAATAAGTATAAACTGGATCACCACCTAAAACAACAGCTATCGGCATTATTTTACCTATTTTTTTATATTCTTCATAATGCCGCGCTCCAACTTTATGTTTATGCCAATGCATTCCTGTTAAATCCTTTTCAAAAACTTGCATTCTATACATACCAACATTTCTAATACCTGAAATTGGATCTTTGGTATTAACTATTGGTAATGTGACAAATCTTCCACCATCAGCAGGCCAACATTTCAAAATAGGTAAAATAGATAAGTCAGGATCTTTAATTATAATATCTTGACATTTACCCTTACCAGAAACTAACTTTGGCATCCATGAAGAAATATTGGCTAATGATGGAATCAGCTTTAACTTATCAAGAATAGATTCTTTTGGACTCATCAAAGTGCCAAGTAAATTCTCAATATCTAATTTTACGTCATCAAGTTCATTTACCCCAAGTGCATTACTCATCCGCTTCTCAGATCCCATCGAATTAATTAAAACTGGGAAATTTGTTCCTGTATTTTCAAACAATAAGGCTTTTCCACCCCCTTTAGATTTTGAAATACGATCGGCAACTTCAGTTATTTCTAATTCAGGATTAACAAACTCCTTAATTCTAATAAGTTCATTATCTTTTTCGAGTTCGTGAATGAAATGTGTTAATGATTTATATGCCATATATTGATTCAAGTAATGGATTATTTTGAAATATACAAAAAAATGCGAATAAGGTTTCGCATTTTTTAAAGGAAGTATAAAAAAAGGCTGGAAAAACCAGCCTTTATCTTTTAAAATATTTTTTATAAGAACTTTAAATCTTTTCCTAAATATCGAGCGGAATTACCTAAAGCTTCTTCAATTCTTAGTAATTGATTATACTTGGCTATTCTATCAGATCTAGAAGCCGAACCTGTTTTAATTAATCCAGTATTTAATGCTACAGCTAAATCAGCAATAGTAGTATCTTCAGTTTCTCCCGAACGATGACTAATTATTGAAGTATAAGAATTTTCAGTAGCCATACGAACAGAATTAATAGTTTCTGTTAAGGTTCCGATCTGATTAACTTTAATCAAAATTGAATTGGCAACGCCATCCTTAATACCTCTAGATAATCTTTTAACATTAGTAACAAACAAATCATCTCCAACTAATTGAACTTTCTCACCAATTGCTTTAGTTAATTCGTTCCATCCATCCCAATCATCTTCATCTAAACCATCTTCAATTGAAAGAATTGGATACTTTTCTGACCATGTTTTCCAATAAGCAACCATATCAGAAGAGCTTAAATCTTCATTTGTTGACTCAAAATGATAAATGTTTTTCTCTTTGTTATAAAACTCAGAAGCTGCAGCATCTAAGGCAATATAAATATCTTGTCCTGCTTTATAACCTGCTTTTTTGATTGCTTCAAGTACAACTTCAATTGCTTCTTCGTTTGAAGATAAATTAGGAGCAAAACCTCCTTCGTCTCCAACATTTGTTGAATGACCTTTAGCCTTTAGAACAGCTTTCAAATGATGGAAAACTTCAGTTCCCATTCTTAAAGCTTCACTAAATGATTCAGCGCCAACAGGCATAATCATAAATTCCTGAATATCAATTTTATTATCTGCATGTTGACCACCATTTAAGATATTCATCATTGGAATAGGAAGTGTATTTGCACTAACTCCACCTATATATCTATATAACGGCAATCCATATTCAGTAGCTGCTGCTCTTGCCACAGCTAAAGAAACCCCTAACATCGCGTTTGCACCTAAATTAGATTTATTTTCAGTACCATCAAGCTCAATTAATGCGTTATCTATACCTGTTTGGTCATCAATATAATAACCCTTTAATTCATCATTAATTATCGTGTTAACATTTTCGACTGCTTTGGTAACGCCTTTTCCTAAAAATTGAGATTTATCTCCATCTCTTAATTCAACAGCTTCATGTATGCCTGTAGATGCCCCAGAAGGAACTGCAGCTCTTCCTATATAACCTTCATTAGTTATAACTTCAACTTCAACAGTTGGATTCCCTCTAGAATCCAAAATTTGCCTTGCATGTATTCCTGCAATTTGTCCCATAACTTTATTTTTTTAATTAGTATTTTTTAAAGAAAATAAGATATCAAAGTTAGTGAAAATTGAACATATTTCAAGATTCACATGTATGATAAATTCATAAAAAAAGGGCGGAAATATATCCACCCTTTTTTAATTAAATATTTTGAGAATTATTTTTCTTCTTTCTTCTCTTCTTCAGCAGGTTTTTCTTCTTTAGCAGGAGCTGATTCTTCTTCTTTTTTCTCAGCAGCTACTTCTTCCTTTACTTCAACATCTTCAACTTTACCTTCTTCGTTTACTTCAACAGCAGTTTCAACAGTTGCTGTAGTTTCTTCTACTTTCTTTCCTCCTCTTCTACTTCTTCTTGTAGTAGATTTAGCTTTTGTAGCTTTCGATGCAAGTAAATTTTCGTTATAATCAACTAATTCAATGATACACATATCAGCATTATCACCTAATCTAGTTCCTGTTTTCAATATTCTTGTATAACCACCTGGTCTGTCACCTACTTTACTGCTTATTTCTCTAAATAATTCAGTAACAGCTTCTTTGCTTTGAAGATAACTAAATACTACCCTTCTTGAATGTGTTGAATCATCCTTAGCTTTTGTTACTAAAGGCTCTACAAATTTCTTAAGAGCTTTTGCTTTTGCAACAGTAGTAGTTATTCGTTTATGTAAAATTAATGACGTAGCCATATTTGACAACATTGCCTTTCTATGTGCTTTCTTTCTTCCTAAGTGGTTAAATGATTTTCTGTGTCTCATTCCTATTACTCCTTGTCTAATTTATACTTAGTAATATCCATTCCAAATGTAAGATTCATTTGGCTAAGTAAATCTTCTAATTCTGTCAATGATTTTTTACCAAAGTTTCTAAACTTTAATAAATCGTTCTTATTGTATTTAACAAGATCACCTAAAGTATCAACTTCAGCGGCTTTTAAACAATTCAATGCTCTTACCGAAAGATCCATGTCTACTAATCTTGTTTTAAGAAGCTGACGCATATGTAAAACTTCTTCATCAAATTCTTCATTTGCATATTTTTCATCAGAATCAAGAGTAATCTTTTCGTCTGAAAATAACATAAAATGATAGATGAGAATTTTTGCTGCTTCTTTTAAAGCTTCTTTTGGATGAATAGAACCGTCAGATTCGATTTCAAAAACTAATTTTTCATAGTCAGTTTTTTGTTCGACACGATAATTTTCTATAGAATACTTTACATTTCTCATAGGAGTATAAATTGAATCTATAGCTATCACGCCTACTTCACCATCAACCGGTTTATTTTCCTCAGAAGGTACATATCCTCTACCCTTGTTAACAGAAAATTCAATTTGAAGTTTTACATCCGATTCCATCTCGCAAATTACAAGATCAGGATTTAAAACATTGAAATTTGTTGAGAAATTATTAATGTCTCCAGCTTTAAATTCCTTCTGACCTGTAATAGTTACAGTGAATTTCTCATCTTCTGCTTCTTCTACATTGCATTTAAAGCGTACTTGCTTTAAGTTCAGGATTATTTCAGAAACATCTTGCACAACGCCAGAAATTGTAGAAAACTCATGTTCTACACCTTCAATTTTTATTGTAGTAATGGCATATCCATCTAATGATGATAAAAGAATCCTTCTTAAAGAATTGCCGACAGTAATTCCATATCCTGGTTCTAAAGGACGAAACTCAAACTTACCATAAGTTTCGTTCGCTTCGACCATAATGACCTTATCGGGCTTTTGAAATGCTAAAATTGCCATAAATAATGAGTAATTATTATTATTTCGAATATAATTCTACAATTAACTGTTCCTTGATATTTTCAGGAATATCTGTTCTTTCAGGCATATTTAAAAATTTACCTGCCATATGTTCAGAATCCCATTCTAACCAAGAATATTTATTGTAGCGAGCTCCAGCTAAACTATTTGTAATAGCCTCTAGAGATTTTGATTTTTCTCTTACTCCAATAATATCACTTGATTTAACAGTATATGATGGAACATTTAATACATGTCCATTTACAGTAATATGTTTATGAGTTACAAATTGACGTGCAGCAGCTCTTGTTGGAGCTATTCCTAAACGGTATACTACATTATCTAAACGTGACTCTAACAACTGTAGTAAGTTTTCACCAGTAATTCCTTTTTTTCTTGATGCTTGTTCAAATAAATTAAAGAATTGCTTTTCTAATACACCATAAGTATATTTAGCTTTTTGCTTTTCCATTAATTGAACACCATATTCAGAAACCTTCTTTCTACGCTTATTTCCACCATGTTGTCCCGGAGGAAAATTCTTCTTTTCAAAACTCTTGTCAGGTCCGTAAATTGGTTCTCCCAATTTTCTCGCTATTTTTGATTTTGGTCCTATATATCTAGCCATGAATCTTAATTATTAAACATTTTTTCAATTAGTTACACTCTTCTGCGATTAGCAGGACGACATCCATTATGTGGCAATGGAGTTACATCAGTAATTTCAGTTACTTCAATCCCAGCATTATGAATAGTACGAATAGCAGATTCTCTTCCCGAACCTGGTCCTTTAACGTATGCCTTCACCTTTCTTAGTCCAAGATCGTAAGCTACTTTCGCACAATCTTCAGCAGCCATTTGAGCTGCATACGGTGTGTTTTTCTTTGATCCTCTAAAACCCATCTTTCCAGATGAAGACCATGAAATAACTTGTCCACTATCGTTTGTCAATGAAACAATAATATTATTGAAAGAAGCATGAATATGCGCTTGTCCAGTCGCTTCAACCTTTACAACTCTTTTTTTAGATGATCCAGATTTTTTTGCCATTTCCTATCAATTATTTAGTTGCCTTCTTTTTATTGGCAATAGTTTTTCTTTTTCCTTTACGAGTTCTTGCGTTATTCTTAGTACTTTGTCCTCTTACAGGAAGACCAATACGATGACGAATACCTCTATAACAACCGATATCCATTAAACGCTTAATATTCAGCTGAACTTCTGAACGTAATTCACCTTCAACTTTGAAACTCTCATTTATTTCTTGTCTGATACTAGCGATTTGATCATCACTCCAGTCTTTCACTTTAATATCTTGATCGACTCCTGCTTTAGCTAAAATAGCTTCTGCATTACTACGACCAATTCCGTAGATATAGGTTAAACCTATCACACCTCTTTTATTCTTCGGTAAATCTACTCCAACAATTCTTGCCATAAATCTTAATTAATTAAAGTACAAAAATAATAAATTATCCTTGACGCTGTTTAAACTTTGGATTTTTTTTGTTAATAACGTATAGTCTACCTTTTCGTCTAACAATTTTGCAATCGCTACTGCGTTTCTTTACAGATGCTCTGACTTTCATTTTTCTAAATTTTTATTTATATCTATAAGTTATTCTTCCTTTAGTAAGATCATAAGGAGACATTTCAATCTTCACTTTATCTCCTGGTAATATCTTAATATAATGCATTCTCATTTTTCCAGATATATGTGCCGTAATAACGTGACCATTTTCGAGTTCTACTCTGAACATAGCATTTGATAATGCTTCGATAATTGTACCGTCTTGTTCTATTGAAGATTGTTTTGCCATATATTTTATATCTTATTTTTTGTGATCTCTTCTATATATTCAAATGTTGATAATATTTCAGCTTGTCCTTTGTTAACTGCTACCGCGAGTTCATAATGTGCCGAAGGTTTTCCATCAATTGTTCTTATTGTCCAACCATCATTATCTTGCCTAATGTATTTAGTTCCCATGTTAATCATTGGTTCAATACACAAAACTAATCCTTTTTTTATTGTAATCCCTCTACCTCTTCTACCATAATTTGGAACTTCTGGTGCTTCATGCATATTTTTACCTAATCCATGACCAACCATTTCTCTAACAACTGAATAACCGGCTTTCTCTGCATGTAATTGAACTGCATAACCAATATCTCCAATTCGTTTCCCCTCTACAGCATTCTCAATTCCTTTAAACAGAGATTCCTTTGTTACTTTTAGTAATGTTTTTATTTCATCACTAATCTCTCCAACTGGAAATGTATAAGCTGTATCACCATAGTAACCTTCCATATAGGTACCACAATCGACCGAAACAATATCCCCTTCTTTTAAAGCATAATCAGATGGTATTCCATGAACAATCTGATCATTTACTGAAGTGCATAAAGTATTTGGATATCCTCCATAACCTAAAAACCCTGGTACTGCTCCATTATCTCTAATGAATTCCTCAGCTCTTTTATCTAATTCAAGAGTTGTTACACCTGGCTTTATTAATTTTGCAACCTCAGCGAGAGTTTTAGAAACAAGCTGATTGTTTCTTCGAACTATTTCGATTTCCTCTTCGGTTTTATAAACTAACATCAAAGAACGTTGTAAAATAAATTAAATTGCAGAAGCTCCTCCAGCTCTGCCTTTTATTTTACCAGATTTCATTAATCCATCATAATGACGCATTAATAAGTGACTTTCAATTTGTTGTAACGTATCTAATACAACTCCTACTAGAATTAATAAAGATGTACCTCCAAAAAATTGAGACCATTGACTATCAACACCGCCTAATCTAGCAAAAGCAGGCATAATAGCAATTAAAGCCAAAAATATAGATCCTGGTAGTGTAATTCTAGACATAATTGTATCTAAAAATTCCACTGTTTTACGTCCTGGCTTAATACCAGGTATAAAACCACCATTCTTTTTCATATCTTCTGCCATTTGTGAAGGATTAATTGTAATAGCAGTATAAAAATATGTAAAAAGCATAATCATTATTGCAAATGTAAAGTTATACCAAAATCCGTTAATATTTGAAAATGCAGCCGCAAAACCAGTTAATGCTTCAGAATTAGCAAAACCAGCAACAGTTAAAGGTATAAACATTAAAGCTTGAGCAAAAATAATTGGCATTACTCCTGCTGAGTTTACTTTTAGAGGGATATATTGTCTTACACCACCGTATTGTTTGTTTCCTACTATTCTCTTAGCATATTGTACTGGAATTTTCCGAGTACCTTGAACTAATAAAATAGTAGCTATAAAAACAAAAAACAATATTACCATTTCTAATAAGAAAGCAACTAATCCGCCTCCTACTGTTTCTAATCTATTTATAAATTCAGCTAATAAAGATTGAGGTAATCTTGCAATGATACCTATCATAATAATCAATGATATACCATTACCAATACCTTTATCTGTTATTTTTTCACCTAACCACATAATAAACATTGTACCAGAAGTTAGAATAATAACAGATGAAAACCAAAAAAATGTTCCTTTCAATACAAACGCAGTTTCAGGAAGTTGTACCTGTAAATTTTTCAAATACGCAGGTGCCTGCATTATTAAAATAGCTACTGTTAAATATCTTGTAATTTGATTGATTTTTCTTCTTCCACTTTCTCCTTCACGCTGCAATCTCTGGAAATAAGGAATCGCAATTCCTAATAACTGAATTACAATTGAAGCAGAAATATAAGGCATTATACCTAATGCGAAAATGGATGCTCTAGAAAAAGAACCTCCAGAAAACATGTTTAATAGACCTAATACACCGTCAGCTGTTTGTTTTTCCAATTCTGCCAATTGACTTGGATCAATTCCTGGTAAAACAATATAACTCCCTAGTCTATAAATTAATAAAATTAATAACGTATATCCAATACGATATCTTAGATCTTCAATCTTAGCTATATTCTTTATTGTTTGTATTAAAGCTCTCATTAAATTATAATTTTACAATGGTTCCTTCAACTGATTCAATTGCAGCAATTGCTGATTTTGAAAAAGCATGTGCTTTTACTTCTAATTTCTTTGTTAATGTACCGTTACCAAGAATTTTAACTAAACTATTTTTCTTTGCTAAACCGGCTTCAACTAAGATTTCGATATCAATTGTTGTTAAACCATTCTTTTCAGCTAATTTTTCTAAAGTTTCAATATTAATTCCTTTATATTCTTTTCGAGATATATTTGTGAATCCATATTTAGGTACACGACGCTGTAAAGGCATCTGTCCACCTTCAAAGCCAATCTTTCTAGAGTAACCAGATCTTGATTTCTGCCCTTTATGACCTTTTGTTGCAGTTCCTCCTTTACCGGAACCTTGTCCTCTACCTAATCTCTTACTAGTTTTAGTCGAGTTGTCAGCTGGTTTTAAGCTACTTAAATCCATATCTATCTAAATTCAGTTATTCGTTATTACTAATCTTCTACCCTAAGTAGGTGTTTTACCTTGTTGATCATTCCTAAAACTTGAGGAGATGTTTCAACTTCAATGGTATTATTTAATTTTTTAATACCAAGAGCTTCCAGGGTTCTTTTTTGGCGTTTGGTACTACCAATTCCGCTTCTTATTTGTGTAACTTTTATCTTAGCCATAAGATTTCTATTAAAGGTCATTATCCATTAAATACTTTATCAAGCGAAACACCTCTTTGTTCAGCTACAGCTTTTGCATCTCTTAATTTTAATAATGCATTAATTGTAGCTTTAACAAGATTATGAGGATTACTTGATCCTTTTGATTTAGCAAGTACATCTGTAACTCCAACACTCTCCAGTACGGCACGCATTGCACCACCTGCTTTTACTCCAGTACCATGTGAAGCTGGTTTAATAAAAACCTCTGCTCCTCCAAATCTACTGATTTGCTCATGTGGAATAGTTCCTTTATAAATAGGCACTTTAACAAGATTTTTCTTTGCAGCTTCTACACCTTTAGCAATAGCTGTTGTTACTTCTTTTGCTTTACCAAGACCATATCCTACGATACCATCTTCGTTTCCAACAACAACAATGGCAGTAAAACCAAAATTTCGACCCCCTTTAGTTACTTTCGTAACTCTTTGAATACTAACGAGTCTATCTTTCAATTCTAAATCGCTGGTTTTAACTTTTCTTATATTTGTTGACATAATAACTTATTCTTAAAATTTAAGTCCACCTTCTCTGGCAGCTTCTGCTAATGATTTTATTCTACCGTGATATAAATAACCACTTCTATCAAAAACAACATCTGTTATTCCATTTTCGATAGCCATTTTAGCCGCTAAATTACCAACAAATTTAGCTTGTTCTATTTTAGCAACATTACCTTTTTCAGTAATTTCTTTGTTTTTAGAACCAACTGAAAGTAGTGTTTTTCCATCAAGATCGTCAATAAATTGAACGTAAATCTGTTTATTACTTCTAAAAACAGACATTCTTGGCTTTGAGGCAGATCCGCTAATTTTTTTACGAATTCGCCTTTTTATTCTTAATCTTCTATCTTGCTTTGTTAAAGCCATGACTTTATCTTATTTAAATACGTTAAACTTTAGCTGCTTTACCAGCTTTTCTACGTAATTGTTCACCAACAAACTTAATACCTTTTCCTTTATATGGTTCAGGTGGTCTTAAAGAACGAATTTTAGCTGCAACTTGTCCAATTAATTGTTTATCAATACTATTAAGTATTACAATTGGATTACTTCTTCTTTCTTGTTTAACTTCTACCTTAACTAATTCAGGAATCTGGAAATGAATATCATGTGAAAAACCAAGACTCATTTCTAAAACTTGACCTTTAGCTTCCGCACGATAACCTACTCCTACAAATTCTTGTTCAGTAGTATAACCTTCAGAAACACCAATAACCATATTGTTTATTAAAGATCTATATAAACCATGTAATGATTTGTGATCTTTTTGATCTGTAGGTCTGCTAACTATAATTTGGTTCTCAACTACTTCAACTTTAATGTCTGAATTTACCTTTTGTGATATTTCCCCTTTTGGTCCTTTTACTTTAACCTCATTAGAATCGCTTACTTCAACAGTAACACCACTTGGTAAATCGATCGGTAATTTTCCTATTCTTGACATTTAATAATCCTCCTTATTAATGTACATAACATAATACCTCACCACCAACGTTTAAAGTTCTTGCTTCTTTATCTGTGATTACACCTTTTGATGTAGATAAAATTGCAATTCCTAAACCGTTAAGTACTCTAGGTATCTCGTTAGTATTAACATATTTTCTTAGTCCTGGCTTACTAACACGTTCAATAGAACGAAAAGCTGGAACTTTAGTCTCAGGGTGATACTTTAAAGCAATTTTAATGATTCCCTGCTTATTATCATCTTCGAATTTATAAGATAAAATGTAACCTTTATCAAATAAAATCTTAGTAATATCTTTCTTTAAATTTGACGCAGGCACTTCTACAACTCTATGATTTGCCATCACGGCATTTCTTATACGAGTAAGGTAATCTGCTATCGGATCTGTGATCATATCTTTCTAATTTTAATTACAATCTACCAACTTGCTTTCTTTACACCAGGGATCAAACCTTTTGAAGCCATTTCTCTAAATGTAATTCTACTAATTCCAAACTGTCTCATATACCCTTTTGGTCGACCAGTGATTAAACATCTATTATGCAATCTGATTGGATTTGAGTTTTTAGGCAATCTACTTAATCCAATATAATCACCTTCAGCCTTAAGTCTAGCTCTTTTCTCAGCATACTTCTCAACCAATTTTTGGCGCCTTTGCTCGCGGGCTTTCATTGATTCTTTAGCCATAATATCTATTTCTTTTTAATATTTTTAAAAGGAATTCCGAATTCTCTTAGCAATGCTAGACCTTCTTCATCAGTTTTAGCACTAGTTACAAATGTCATTTCCAATCCTAAAATCTTATTGATTTTATCAAGATCAATTTCTGGGAAAATAATTTGTTCCTGAATACCTAATGAATAGTTTCCACGACCATCAAATTTTGAGTTTACACCTTTAAAGTCACGGATACGAGGAAGAGATATACAAATTAATCTTTCTAAGAATTCATACATTTTATCTCTACGTAAAGTAACCTTAACTCCAATAGGCATGCCTTTTCTTAATTTGAAGTTAGAGATATCTTTTTTAGAATAAGTCTTTACAGCTTTTTGCCCTGTAATCAGCGTCAATTCTTCTTGTGCAGAATCAATTAATTTTTTATCAGCAACTGCTTGTCCAACTCCTTGATTAAGAATTATTTTTTCTAATTTAGGAACTTGCATTACAGTTTTGTAACTAAATTCTTTTTGTAAAGTAGAGATAATTTCTTCTCTGTACTTTTTCTGCAAAACAGGCGTGTATTCCATTATTTGATTTCCTCCCCTGATTTTTTTGAATATCGCACTAACTTATTTTTATCGTTTAATTTTCTACCAATCCTTGTAGGATTTCCTGTAGAAGGATCAACCACCATTAAATTTGATATATGAATTGGTGCTTCCCTTTTTACGATACCTCCTTGTGGATTATTAGCATTTGGTTTAGTATGCTTTGAAACCATATTTACGCCTTCAACAATAGCTTTCTCCTTGTCATAAATAACTTCAAGAACTTTTCCTTGTTGTCCTTTAGATTCTCCTGAATTAACGTAAACAGTATCGCCTTTTTTAATGTGTAATTTCCTTCGCATGAAGCAATATTTTTAATATTTATAATACTTCTGGAGCCAGTGAGATAATTTTCATATATTTTTCACGTAATTCTCTAGGAATTGGTCCAAAAATACGAGTACCTCTAATTTCACCTGTCGTGTTTAACAAAACAACTGCATTGTTATCAAATCGAATATATGATCCATCTGGTCGACGAATCTCTTTTCTTGTTCGAACCACAACAGCTTTACTTACTGTTCCCTTTTTAACTTCACCTGATGGTAAAGCACTTTTAACAGTAACAACTATTTGATCACCTATAGATGCATATCTTTTGCGAGTACCACCTAGAACACGAATACATAGTACTTCTTTGGCACCGCTGTTATCTGCAACTGATAATCTACTCTCTTGTTGTATCATGACTATTTAACTCTTTCAATAATTTCTACTAATCTCCAACATTTTCTCTTACTCAAAGGTCTGGTTTCCATAATCTTAACCTTATCCCCAATATTGCAAGTATTTGTTTCATCGTGTGCAGTAAATTTATTTCTACTTTTGATGAATTTTCCGTATTTAGGATGCTTTACCTTTTGTTCAACAGCAATTACAATAGTTTTATCCATTTTATTGCTAACAACAACCCCAATACGTTCTTTTCTCAGTCTTCTTGTTGTTTCCATCATAATAAATTAACTGTTCGAATTTTCATTTAATTCTCTTTTTCTCAACTCAGTCATAAGTCTTGCAATATTCTTGCGTGCTTCTTGAATCTTCAAAGGATTATCTAACGGAGAAACAGCATGATTGAGCTTCATACGAGTTAAGTGAGTTTTTTCTGTATCGATTTTCTCAACTAACTCCTTTGTTGACAACTCTTTAATTTCAGAACTTTTCATTTTTTCTAATTTGTTTTTTCAACGTAATCACGTCTAACAACTAACTTAGTAGGGATAGGTAATTTTTGAGCAGCAAGACGTAATGCTTCCTGTGCAATTTTAAATGGTACACCTTCAGCCTCAATGATTATTCTACCTGGTTTAATCGGTGCAACAAATCCTTCTGGTGCTCCACGACCTTTACCCATACGTACCTCTGCAGGTTTTTTAGTTATTGGCTTGTCAGGAAAAACTCTAATCCAAATCTGTCCTTCACGTTTCATGTATCTTGTCACAGCTTGTCTAGCTGCTTCAATTTGTCGTCCTGTCATCCAACACTCATCTAAAGCTTTGATTCCAAAAGAACCGAAAGCCAATTGATTTCCTCTTTGGGCATTGCCTTTCATTTTGCCCTTTTGGACTCTTCTGTATTTAGTTTTCTTTGGCTGTAACATCCCTAATAATTAATTTAAATTATTTTCTTTTTTTCTTATTGAAACCTCCCTTGCCACCAGGTTTTTGTCCTTTGTTAGCACCAATATTTGGGGATAAGTCTCTTTTTCCAAAAACTTCTCCTCTACAAATCCAAACTTTGATACCAACAAGACCAACCTTAGTTAAGGCTTCGCTTAAAGTATAATCTATATCAGCGCGAAACGTATGTAACGGAGTACGTCCCTCTTTGTACGCTTCAGTACGAGCCATTTCAGCTCCACCTAAACGTCCTGATATTTGAACTTTAATTCCTTCTGCACCCATTCTCATTGTTGATGCGATTGCCATTTTTATCGCACGACGGTATGACACTTTACCTTCGATTTGACGAGCAATAGCGTTTCCAACGATAGTAGCATCCAACTCAGGTCTTTTAACTTCAAATATATTTATTTGAACTTCTTTTCGAGTAATTTTCTTTAACTCTTCCTTAAGTTTGTCTACTTCCTGGCCACCTTTACCAATAATGATTCCTGGACGAGCAGTGTTAACAGTAACGGTTATTAACTTTAAAGTTCTTTCAATAACAATCTTTGAAATACTTGCTTTAGCTAATCTAGCTTCAAGATATTTTCTTATTTTATTATCCTCAACTAATTTCTCGGCGTAATTTCTTCCTCCGTACCAATTAGAGTCCCATCCTTTAATGATGCCTAATCGATTTCCTATCGGATTAACTTTTTGTCCCATCTATTGTTCTGTTTGAGTATCGTTGTTATTTAAATTATCAAGCACTAATGTAACATGATTAGATCTTTTTCTAATTCTATGTGCTCTTCCTTGTGGTGCTGGTTGGATTCTCTTAAGCATTCTTCCACTATCTACATGCACATCTTTTACGATTAACTTGCTATCTTCAATTCGAACGCCTTCGTTTTTCACTTGCCAGTTTGCAATTGCAGAAAGTAATAATTTCTCCAAACGATTTGACGCTTCTTTTGAACTATATTTTAACATATCAAGAGCACGGTTTACATCCATCCCTCTAACCATATCAGCAACTAACCTCATTTTTCTTGGCGAAGTTGGGCAGTTGTTTAACTTAGCAAAATACTGTGTTTTTTTGCTTTCTTTATTTTGGTTTGCTCTTATTCTTTTTCTTGCACCCATTATAGTCTAATGTTTAATTTTAATTATACTATCGTCGGTTTTTAACCTTTTCTATTACCGGCATGACCTCTATATGTTCTTGTAGGAGCAAACTCACCAAGTTTATGTCCTACCATATTTTCTGTTACATATACCGGGATAAATTTATTTCCGTTGTGAACTGCAATAGTATGCCCAACAAAATCCGGAGATATCATTGATCTTCTTGACCATGTTTTAATCACGGTTTTTTTTCCGGATTCGTTCATGTCTAGAACTCTTTTTTCTAGTTTAAAATCAATAAATGGGCCCTTTTTCAATGATCGACTCATAGCAATCTATTTTATTTCTTACGTTTTTCTACTATATACTTATTAGAAGCTTTTTTCTTAGCTCGTGTCTTATACCCTTTAGCAGGCATTCCATTTCTTGATCTTGGGTGACCTCCTGAAGATCTACCTTCACCACCACCCATTGGGTGATCAACTGGATTCATAACAACACCACGAACTCTTGGTCTTCTACCTAACCATCTTTTTCTACCAGCTTTACCTGATACTTCTAAACTATGGTCTGTATTCCCAACTGTTCCAATCGTAGCACGACAAGTAGTTAAGATCATTCTAGATTCACCTGAAGGTAATTTTACAATGGCATATTTACCATCTCTAGAAGTTAATTGAGCGTAAGCACCTGCACTTCTTGCTAAAGTAGCGCCTCTGCCTGGTTCTAATTCAATATTGTGAATAATTGTTCCTAAAGGAATGTCTGACAAGAAAAGTGTGTTTCCAATTTCAGGAGCAACATCTTTTCCAGAATTTATTATTTGTCCTACTTGTAATCCATTAGGAGCAATAATATATTTCTTTTCACCATCTTTATATACAACCAATGCGATACGAGCAGTTCTATTTGGATCATACTCAACACTTTTCACAGTTGCTTCCATTCCATCTTTATTTCGAAGGAAGTCAATTATTCTGTATCTCTTTTTATGACCACCACCTAGGTGTCTCATGGTCATTTTCCCATCATTGTTCCTACCCCCAGATCTCTTAATCGGAGCTAACAAAGATTTTTCAGGTGTACCTTTTGTGATAGTATCAAATGCACCTATTATTTTATGTCTTTGTCCTGGTGTAACAGGTTTTAATTTACGTACTGCCATGTCAATTATATATTGCTATAAAAATCTATTTTCTCTCCATCTGCTAACGTAACGATAGCCTTTTTAAAAGACTTACCTCGTCCTTCAATAACTCCTGATTTAGTGAATCGGGATTTCTTTTTTCCCAAATAGCGCATTGTGTTAACAGAATTAACTGTAACACTATACATTTCTTCAACAGCCTCTTTAATCTGAAGCTTATTTGCTCTATTATCCACAACGAAACCATATCTATTAAGGTCTTCACCTTGCATGGTCATCTTTTCAGTTACTATTGGCTTCAATAAAATATCCATTGTATCAATTTTTTCTAGATTCTAAACATTTTATGTAATGATTCAATTGAATTCTCAACAAAAAGAACAACTGATGCATTCATAATATCGTATGTAGCTAAATCTGAAACTGTTACCACTTTTACATCTTGTAAATTTCTGGATGACAAATATATATTTTTATTTTGTTCAGATAAAACTAAAAGCACTTTTTTATTGGCTACATCTAAATTATTTCTAAGGCTAACAAATTCTTTTGTTTTTGGAGCTTCAAAATTGAAATCTTCTAAAACTTTTATGTTACTGTTAATCGCTTTATAACTCAAAGCTGATTTACGAGCTAATTGCTTAACCTTTTTATTTAATTTAAAAGAATAATCTCTAGGTTTTGGTCCAAATATTCTTCCACCACCTCTAAATAATGGAGACTTTATACTACCAGCTCTTGCTGTACCAGTTCCTTTTTGTCTCTTTATTTTTCTTGTACTACCGGCAATATCTGATCTTTCTTTTGATTTATGTGTACCTTGACGCTTATTAGCTAAATATTGTTTAACATCTAAATAAATAGCGTGGTCGTTAGGCTCAACTTTAAAAATAGAATCATTTAAGGTAACTTTCTTACCGGTATCTTCTCCTGATATATTAACGATATTTAATTCCATTACTTCTGAATAATTAAATATGATCCATTTGCTCCAGGAACAGATCCCTTTACAACTAATAAATTGTTCTCTTTAATAACCTTCATAACTTTCAAGTTAATCACTTTAACTTTTCTGTTACCAGTTTGTCCCGCCATTCTCATTCCTTTAAAAACGCGAGAAGGATAAGATGAAGCTCCTAACGAACCTGGAGCGCGTAGTCTATTATGTTGACCATGTGTAGCATCACCAACACCTTTAAAACCGTATCGTTTAACAACACCTTGAAATCCTTTACCTTTACTATGACCTGTTACATCAATCCATGAAACATCTTCAAAGATATCAATTGTAACGTCCTCACCTAAGGTGTATTCTTTGGCAAAATTAACAAACTCATGTACCACTCTTTTAGGTGTTACATTTGCTTTCTTAAAATGGCCTTTTAAAGGATTTGTAGTATTCTTTTCCTTTTTTTCATCAAAAGCTAATTGGTATGCGTGATAACCATCTTTTTCGATAGTTTTAACCTGAGTCACAACGCATGGTCCAGCCTCAATAACAGTGCATGGGATGCTTTTCCCCTCGGCACTGAAGACGGAAGTCATTCCGATCTTTTTTCCAATTAATCCTGGCATTGTCTTCTTTTTTTAACTTATTTACACTTTGATTTCTACTTCAACTCCACTAGGTAATTCCAACTTCATTAATGCATCAATTGTTTTAGGCGTAGAACTATAAATGTCTAATAACCTTTTGTATGATGACAATTGGAATTGTTCTCTTGATTTCTTGTTTACGAAAGGAGAACGTAATACTGTAAACACTCTTTTGTGTGTTGGAAGTGGAATTGGACCACTAATTACAGCTCCCGTAGATTTAACCGTCTTCACAATCTTTTCAGCAGATTTATCTACTAAATTGTGATCGTAAGATTTTAACTTAATTCTAATCTTCTGGCTCATTATTATTCTAATTAAACTAATTCGCTTTTTCCTTTTGCTTTCTCTACAATATCTTGAGCAATACTTGCAGGAACCTCATCATAGTGAGAAAATTCCATTGTTGAAGTAGCTCTTCCTGAACTTATTGTTCGTAATACTGTTACGTAACCGAACTTTTCAGCTAATGGTACCTTTGCTTTTATAACTCTTGCACCACCTTTATTCTCCATTCCTTCAACTTTACCTCTACGTCTATTAAAGTCACCAATGATATCACCCATATATTCTTCTGGGGTAACAACTTCTGCAGACATAATTGGTTCAAGTAATTTTGGTTTTGCTTTTGGACATGCATTTTTAAAAGCCATTTTAGCTGCAATTTCGAAAGATAATTGATCCGAATCCACATCGTGATATGAACCGTCAATCAATGTAACTTTTAAACTATCTACAGCATATCCAGCTAATACACCATTATACATGGCTTCTGCAAATCCTTTTTGAATTGAAGGGATATATTCTTTAGGGATATTTCCACCCTTAATTTTATCAACAAATTGTAATCCGCTTTGTCCTTCATCTACTGGTCCAACTTGAACTTTAATATCAGCAAATTTACCACGACCACCAGATTGTTTTTTAAATACTTCTCTATGCTCAATAGTTGCTGTAATGCTTTCTTTATAAGCCACCTGAGGTGCTCCTTGATTACATTCAACTTTAAATTCGCGAACCAAACGATCTAATAATATTTCAAGGTGTAATTCACCCATTCCACTTATTACAGTTTGTCCTGAATCATCATCAACTTTTACAGAGAAAGTAGGATCTTCTTCAGCTAATTTCTGAAGAGCTATATTTAATTTATCTAAATCTTTTTGTGTTTTTGGTTCCACAGCGATACCAATAACTGGTGCTGGGAAATCCATTGATTCTAAAGTAATCGGATGCTTTTCGCTACATAAAGTATCTCCTGTACGAAGATCTTTAAATCCAACTGCAGCACAGATATCTCCAGCCTCAATTACATCTTTTGGATTTTGCTTATTAGCATGCATTTGATATAAACGAGATATTCTTTCACGTTTACCTGTTCTTACGTTTAAAACATATGAGCCAGCATCTATCTTCCCCGAATACACTCGTAAGAATGCCAAACGTCCAACAAAAGGGTCAGTAGCAATTTTGAATGCTAATGCTGACAAAGGTTCGTTTGCATCTGGCTTACGTTCAACAGATTCATCGTTTTTAGGATTTATACCTGTTATACTTCCAATATCAAGAGGACTTGGCATAAATGCTATAATTGCATCTAATAAACGTTGAACTCCTTTATTTTTAAATGCTGATCCGCAAAGTACTGGCGTAATTGTCATTTCAATTGTTGCCTTACGAATTACATCTATCATTTCTTCTTTGGTAATTGAATCAGGATCTTCGAAAAATCTTTCCATTAAAGCATCATCATGTTCAGCTACAGCTTCAACAAGCTTTCCTCTCCACTCTTCAGCTTCTGCTTTTAATTCTTCTGGAATCTCAATTAATTCGTATCTAGTTCCTGTTTTCTCATCATCATGCCAAACAATAGCTTTATTTTCGATAAGATCAATAACTCCACTAAAGTTTTCTTCAGCTCCAATAGGAATTTGAATAGGAACAGCATTAGCACCTAACTTTTCTTTTATTTCTCCAACTACTGAATAAAAATCTGCTCCATTACGATCCATTTTGTTAATAAATGCCATCCTTGGAACTTCGTATTTATCAGCTTGACGCCATACTGTTTCAGATTGAGGCTCAACACCACCTACAGCACAGAAAACGGCTACAGCACCATCTAACACTCTTAAAGATCTCTCTACTTCAACTGTAAAATCTACGTGTCCTGGAGTATCAATAATATTAACTTTATAGTCTTGATTATTATACTTCCAAAAAGCAGTAGTAGCAGCAGATGTAATTGTAATCCCTCTCTCTTGCTCCTGAACCATCCAGTCCATTGTTGCAGCTCCGTCATGAACTTCGCCTATTCTATGTGTAATACCAGTGTAAAACAGAATACGTTCTGTCGTAGTTGTTTTACCGGCATCAATATGTGCCATGATTCCGATATTTCTGGTATTTTGCAAAGCTTTACTCATCTTTCTCTCTTTAACCCCTTATTACCCTATATAATTAAAATCTAAAATGCGCAAAAGCTTTATTTGCTTCAGCCATTCTATGCGTTTCTTCTTTTTTCTTAAAAGCTCCACCCTCTTCGTTGTAAGCAGCCATAACTTCTTGAGTTAATTTTTCGGCCATATTCTTACCACTTCTTTGACGAGCATGTTTAATCATGTTCCTTATACTAATGGCAGCTTTCCTTTTAGGATTAACTTCCGTTGGAACTTGAAAAGTAGCACCACCTATTCTTCTACTTTTAACCTCTACCATTGGTGTTACATTCTCTAATGCTTTTTTCCAGATTTCAAGAGGAGTTTTTTCATCATCCTTTTTCTTTTCTGCTACCATATCCATTGTATCGTAAAAAATCTGATATGCAGTATTTTTCTTTCCATCCACCATTAGGTCGTTCACAAACCTAGTAACCAAAGTATCGTTGAATTTTGGATCTGGCAATAAAAGCCTCTGTTTTGGTTTTGATTTTCTCATTTCTTTCTAAACTCTTTGAAATTAGTTTATTTTTTTGGTCTCTTAGTTCCGTATTTAGAACGTCTCTGAGTTCTTCCTTCTACTCCTGAAGTATCTAAAGCACCTCGGATTAAGTGATATCTTACACCTGGAAGATCTTTTACTCTACCACCTCTAATTAAAACAATCGAGTGTTCCTGTAAATTATGACCTTCACCTGGTATATAAGCATTTACTTCTTTACCGTTTGTTAACCTAACTCTTGCTACTTTTCTCATAGCCGAATTTGGTTTTTTAGGTGTTGTAGTATATACACGAGTACAAACACCTCTTCTTTGTGGACACGCATCCAAAGCAGGAGCTTTTTTCTTCTCCACAATTTGAGTTCTTCCTTTTCTTACTAACTGCTGTATAGTAGGCATATAGACAACTATTTTAAATTAATTTTTCATAAAATCGGTTCGCAAAGGTATTCTTTTTTTTTAAAAATTCACAATAAAAACAATTTTATTTCGTAATTTTTAAATGCTTACGAAGTTATTGTCTATCGCTTTAAGAATCCTATTTTTATTTTAACATTCTTGATGTTTAAAATCAAGATTTACAACTGTTTTTATTTAGCCGTAAAATGCCGCAAAATTAAAACCTTTTTTACAAAATCCAAAAGAAATTTAATTTTATTCTTATTTATTTAAAAATCAGCACTTGAAAACAACTTTATTCTACTGATAATTAATTACAAAAATACACTTGTATATATTATATTATATCAGCTCTTGTGTGTTAACAAAATTTTACTATTTTTGATGCCCATTCATCTATCTTATTATAAGTGTGTTGTTTTTGAGATTATTAAAATATTTATTAATTAAATTATAAAATACATATGAAAACTTATCAAACTGATAAAATTAGAAATATCGCTTTGATTGGTAATGCGGGGTCTGGTAAGACCTCTATTGCTGAAGCAATGTTATTTGAAGGAGGAGTGATTGATAGGAAAGGAACTGTAAATGGTAAAAATACAGTATCTGATTACAATGAAATCGAACATGAAAATCTAAACTCTGTTTTTTCTACAGTTTTATATACAGAATTCAACGATCGCAAAATAAATATTATCGATACTCCAGGTGCTGATGATTTTATTGGTGGTGTGATTTCATCATTTAGAGCAACTGACTTATCTGTTATGTTGATAAATGCACAACAAGGCGTTGAAGTAGGTACTGAAATTTTAAACAGACATTGTGATAAGTACAACAAACCATTAATGTTAGTATTAAATAAACTTGACCATGAGAATGCTAACTACGAAAAAACAATGGAGTCTGTAAAAACTTCTTTTGGAAGTAAGGCTGTAGTTGTTCAATATCCAGTTGCAAGTGGACCTGAATTTAATTCAATTATTGATGTACTTTTAATGAAAATGTACAAATTCAATGATAAAGGTGAAAGAGAAATTCTTGATATTCCTGCTGATCAAATGGATACTGCAGCAGAGTTGCATAATACTTTAGTAGAAGCAGCTGCAGAAAATGATGAGCAATTAATGGAATTGTTTTTTGAAAAAGGTTCTTTAGATGAAAACGAAATGAGAAAAGGAATATCTGCCGGTTTAATTGCTAGGGGATTATTTCCTGTATTTTGTGCATCAGCTGAAAAAAGTATTGGGATAAAGCGATTATTAGAATTTATTACTAATGTTGGTCCAAGCCCTGACATGATGGCTTCTGTTAAAACAATAGATGACAAAGAAATAGAATGTAAAGAATCTGGCGATACTAATATTTTCGTATTTAAAACTACCAATGAGTCTCATATTGGAGAAATTAATTATTTCAAAGTTCGCTCGGGTGCTGTTACAGAAGGTATTGATTTAAATAATAATACTTCGGAAACAAAAGAACGTCTTTCTCAATTATATGTTGTTGCTGGAAAAAACAGAACTAAAGTTTCTAAGTTAGTAGCAGGTGATATTGGAGCTGCAGTAAAATTAAAAAATACTAAAACAAATCATACATTATCTAACTCAAAGGATAATATTAAATTCCCAGGAATATCATTCCTTGATGCCAAATATAGGACAGCAATTAAACCTATTAATGAGTCTGATGACGAAAAATTAGGTGAAGCTCTGCATAGAATACGTGAAATTGATCCAACAATTGATGTTGAATATTCGAAAGAACTAAAACAAATCATTATTTCAGGTCAAGGTGAATACCATTTAAATAATATTGTTAAGTGGCATTTAGATAATGAATATAAGATTGAGACAGAATTTTATGCTCCAAAGATTCCTTATAGAGAAACTATTACTAAAATAGCAGGATCAAGTTATCGTCATAAAAAGCAATCTGGAGGTTCTGGTCAGTTTGGTGAAGTACATTTAGTTATTGAACCTTATAAGGAAGATATGGCTGACCCTGTAACTTATAAAGTTGATGGTAAAGAATTTAAAGTTTCTGTGAGAAATAAAGAAGAACATCCACTACCTTGGGGTGGTAAATTAGTATATCTAAACTGTATTGTAGGTGGTTCTATTGATGCAAGATTTTTACCTGCTATCCTTAAAGGGATTATGGAGAAAATGGAAGAAGGTCCACTTACTGGTTCTTACGCTCGTGATATTAGAGTTGCAGTTTATGATGGTAAAATGCACCCAGTTGACTCAAATGAAATTTCATTTAAGCTTGCAGGTCGTCATGCATTTAGAGCTGCTTTTAAAAATGCAGGTCCTAAAATTATGGAGCCAGTTTATGATGTTGAAGTTCTTGTTCCATCGGACAGAATGGGAGATGTAATGAGTGACTTACAAGGTAGACGTGCTATGATTGAAGGTATGAGTAGCGATAAAGGTTTTGAGAAACTAAACGCGAAGGTGCCATTAGCTGAATTAAATAAATATTCAACTGCACTAAGTTCTTTAAGTGGCGGTAGAGCTACTTATACAATGAGCTTTTCTAAATACGAACAAGTTCCAATGGACGTTCAAGAAAAACTTATTAAAACATTTGAAGAAGAAGAAGAAGAAGATTAGATATCTGAACTTTATTTACATAAAAAGGCCTGATCAAATGATCAGGCCTTTTCTATTTTACAATTCATATTTTATTATTATCGGTACAATCTTATTACACCAAATTTATTTGAGGTATTTGGTGTTGTAATTTCGGTATCCTCTCCTGAATTATCATTTTCAGAACTTGAATCACCTTTATCTTTTAAATTATTATTATTATAATTCTTCTTATCCCAGCCTTTAACTTCAACAACAAAAAAGTACGTCCCTTCTGGCGATTCTGTATTGCTATTTTTTACATTTCCATCCCAACCTTCCCAATCACGAACATCTCCTTCAAATTCATGAACAATCTGCCCCACTCTATTAAAGACTACGATCTTAAAGTTTCTTATCGACTGATAATCTGTTAAAATAAATACATCATTAACATTATCACTATTGGGCGTAAAAACATTTGGGAATTCTATTTCCGTAGGCAATACAGTTATTTCGAGATTAACAGAATCTTTACAGCCATAACTACTTTCACTATACAATTGCATAGTATAAGTTTTTCCATTACTACCTGTATCAGTTGTATAATAATATGTATGAATTGGTTCTAAAAATAAATCTTCTGTGAAGACAGTATCAATATCATCTTTTCTTGTGCTATCTCCAAAGAACCAACGATAATTAGCTCCATTTTTTGTCTCATTTGTAAATTTAACCATTAGTGGTGCTGATCCAGAAAATGTTGTTTCATATTCTCCTTGTTGTGGTTCTTCCAATCCCTTTTCAATAATAGTTTCCCATGAAAATTCTGCTTTTGTTGCTATCGCTTCATAATCAATATCATCCGAAATAGTACAACCAAATTTATCTTCTGCAGTTAAAGAATAAACTGTATTCTCCCAAGGCAAGTTCGTTACAAAAAGTGATGCACTATTAAAACTTACAATTTCTGGATCTATATCAGATTCCCAATAAAAATTCTCTATTTTATTCCTTAAAGTATACTCGGTATGCGAAACTGGATCTTCATATTTAAATGTTGTGTCAAAAGAATTGTTAAGCGGATAAAATGGATTTGCTAATATACCAGCTAAATTACAATCATTCTCATCGAATAATTCAAGCTCTAGACTTAGTTTGTCATTAATATATACCCATGCAATATATTCCTGAATAGTATCTACATTAGTTAAAACTACTTTATATCCTCCACTTGAAAGATTATCAATAAATGATTCCGTTGAATCCGAATTTATATTAAATCCAACTAATACATCGGTAAAATCATTTGCAATATCATTGTATTTATACCATTCAAAATCATATCCTCCATATTCTGATGAATCTTTAGCAGTAAAACTTCCCCCATTTAAATCATCGGTGCAAAATCCAAAAATAAAGTTTGAATCTGAGTATTCTGTTTTAATCGATCCTACATCCGAAGTTATCTGTGAAAATCCACTAAATCCCAACAATATCCCTATAAACAATAATATTTTATCTTTCATCACAAATTTTAATTTCACCTAATTTTTATGTAATCTACAATAATAACAATTATCATTTAATTTAATTGTATTGCCATTTATGTTTTTTATTTTTTCACAGATTATCTAGCATAAAACAATAATTAATTGAAATTGTGTAAAAAATGTTTTAAGCTATTTTGGTTAGCCAGATTATTGAATCTATTTTTACGACTTTATTTTATGGAATTAGACGAAAAGGATTTATTGTGTACGATTATTTAGAGGAATTAAATGGTGCTCAAAGAGAGGCCGTTACAAACTACAAAGGTGCTTCATTAGTAATTGCAGGAGCTGGATCAGGTAAAACGCGTGTTTTAACGTATAGAATTGCACATTTACTAGCTCAAGGCATTCCTGCTTATAAAATACTAGCTTTAACTTTTACAAATAAAGCTGCAGCTGAAATGAAAGCTCGTATCTCAAAAATGGTTGGAAACGATACGGCGAGAAACCTATGGATGGGGACATTTCACTCAATTTTTGCGCGAATATTACGTATGGAAGCAGAACATTTAGGTTATACTTCGAACTTTACTATTTACGATTCGTTAGATTCTAAAAATCTTGTCAAAAAAATAATCAAAGAATTAGGTCTTGATGATAAAACTTATAAACCAAATGAGGTTTATGGAAGAATATCAAGTGCAAAAAATAATTTAATTACTGCAAAAGCCTACTCAAGTAATCAACAAATTACAATCCAGGATCAAAAAAATAAAAAACCAAGAATTGCAGAGATCTATAATATTTATGCTAATAGATGTAAAAGAGCAGATGCAATGGATTTTGACGATTTATTGCTAAATACTAACGTCCTATTTAGAGATCATGCAGATGTATTAGAAAAATATCAAGATAAATATCATTATATATTAGTTGACGAGTATCAGGATACGAATTTTTCTCAGTATCTAATAATAAACAAGTTAAGTGCGAAAAATGGTAATATTTGTGTAGTCGGTGATGATGCACAAAGTATATATGCTTTTCGAGGAGCAAAAATTGAAAATATTCTAAATTTTAGAAATGATTATCCGGGATATAATTTATATAAACTTGAACAAAATTATAGATCTACTAAAACAATTGTTGAAGCGGCAAATAGTTTAATTAAGAAAAACTCCGAGCAAATCCCAAAGAAAGTTTTTTCAACTAATGATATAGGTGATAAGATAAAAGTAGTTGAAGCAGAAACCGATAAAGATGAAGCATACAGAGTTGCTAAAACAATACAAGATGTAGGTATAGAACGCGATTATGAATTTAAGGATTTTGCAATATTATATAGGACTAATGCACAATCAAGAAGTTTTGAAGAAGCATTAAGAAAATTTAGTATCCCATATAAAGTATTCGGAAGTATATCATTTTATCAACGTAAAGAAATAAAAGATCTACTTTCATATTTCAGAATTGCAGTAAATCATAAAGACGATGAAGCTTTACTTCGCATAATTAATTACCCAACAAGAGGAATAGGCCAAACAACTGTAACCAAACTTGAAAATTTTGCAAATAGTCAGGATTTAAATATTTGGGATATACTTTTAAATATAGAAAAAGTTGAATCGGGTTTAAATGCCGGAACATTAAACAAGCTTAAAAAATTCAGAAATATGATCATTAAATTCTCTGAAGATATAAGAAGTTTAGATGCCTTCGATTCAGCTACAGAAATTGCTAAAGAGTCAGGAATCCTCACTGCACTTAACAAACCAGATTCTCACGAAGAACAAACTAAATACGAAAACGTAGAGGAATTATTAAACGGGATTAAAGAATTTGTTGATGAAAATGAAGATCCTGAAAACTTCCCAACATTAGAACGATTCATGGAAAACGTTGCACTTTTAACAAATCAGGACAACGAAAAGGATGATGATTTTAATAAAGTTACTATAATGACTATCCATGCTGCAAAGGGTTTGGAATTCAAATTTGTTTTTCTTGCAGGTCTTGAAGAGGAATTATTTCCATCTAGCATGTCATCTGGAACACAAAAAGAGCTTGAAGAAGAAAGACGATTGTTTTATGTAGCATTAACAAGAGCTGAAGAATCATCCATGATAAGTTATGCCAAGGAACGATATAAATGGGGAACACCAACATCCTGTCGTCCAAGTAGATTTATAAAAGAAATAGATGAAAAATATCTTGAACTACCTGAGACATTTTTCGAAGAATCTGTTCCATCGTTTAAAAATGATGATTTATTCGAAAACTCATCTAAACCACGATTTGAAAAAAGAAAGCCTGGTCTTAATGCAAGTGTACCTCAAGTAAATAAGAAGTTAGTAAAGCTAAGTGAAGCTAGTCGTAAAAATGGAAAAAGCAATATACCTTCAGAGTTCAAGGCAGATGATCCATCACTAATAAGAGAAGGAATGATTGTAAAACACAATAAATTTGGTTTGGGAGTTGTAGATAAAATCGAAGGTAACGAACCAAATAATAAAGCAGTAGTTAAATTTGAGGTTGTTGGAGTAAAACAACTATTACTAAAATTTGCGAAACTACAGATTATTAGCGAATAATAATTTATATCTTTGATTACTATACCAAAATAAACTATTTTTGTCAAAAATCTTTTAAATACAATATGGAATATAATACTAGCAGACAAAAACTTGTGTTGCCTGAATATGGAAGAAATATTCAAAAAATGGTGAAATTAGCAATGGCTGAACCAGATAAGGAAAAAAGAAATAAGATGGTTCAGGGTATTATTGGCGTTATGGGAAATATGAATCCACATTTACGTGACATCGCTGATTTTAAGCATAAACTTTGGGATCATCTTGCGATAATATCAGATTTTAAATTAGATATTGACTCTCCTTATGATGCTCCTGAAATAGAAAAACTTCAAGAAAAACCAGAAATAGTTCCTTATAAAACTAAATTATCTAAATTCAAACATTATGGTCAAACATTAGAAAAAATGATTGACACAGCTGTTAGCATGGAAGATGGAGAATTAAAAGAAATTCTTATTCAGCTTATAGCTAATCATATGAAAAAGAGCTATCTAACATGGAATAAGGAGGCTGTTGCAGATGAACAAATCTTTAAAGATTTAAAAATTCTTTCCAATGGTAGAATCGATTTAGGTACAAATGAAAACAAACTTACCGAAACGAAAGATATACTTGCCAAAAATAAAAGAAGAAGAATTCAACGTAAAAAATAATTTTTCATTCTAATACACATTCTATGAGTTCATTCGTGATCAATGGAGGTAAAAAGCTTAAAGGCGAAATTATTCCCCAAGGAGCTAAAAATGAAGCATTACAGATTATTAGTGCTGTTTTGTTAACTCCTGAAAAAATTACAATAAATAATATTCCCAATATTAGAGATGTAATAAAACTTATAGATTTAATAGAGTGCATTGGAGTTAAGGTAGAAAAAATTAGTGAATCGTCGTATTCTTTTACTGCAAAGGATGTTAATTTTGAGTATTTACATTCCGAAGAGTATCGCGAAAAATCGACAAGCTTACGCGGATCAATTATGATGATTGGTCCTCTTTTAGCTCGATACGGGAAAGGATATATTCCAAAACCTGGAGGAGATAAAATTGGAAGACGAAGAGTTGACACCCATTTTATTGGTTTTGAAAAGCTTGGTGCTAAATTTGAATTTAGTCATAAAGAAAATTCCTATAAAGTAAAGGGCAAAAAATTAAAAGGGGCCTCAATGCTTCTAGATGAAGCTTCAGTTACTGGAACAGCAAACATAATAATGGCTGCGGTTTTAGCTGAAGGTAAAACACAGATTTATAATGCCGCTTGCGAACCATACATTCAGCAGTTGTGTAAAATGTTGGTAAGTATGGGCGCCAAGATTTCAGGTATTGCTTCCAACCTACTAATTATTGAAGGAGTAAAAGAACTTAAAGGCTGTGAGCACACCATATTGCCAGACATGATTGAAGTAGGTAGTTTTATTGGTATGGCAGCTATGACAGGTTCCGAAATTACTATTAAAAATGTTTCTTATGAAAATCTTGGAATTATACCAAGTGCTTTTCGTCGTTTAGGAATTCAGTTTGAGAAAACTGGAGATGATATTTATATCCCAGAACAACGTCATTATCAAATTGAAACTTTTATCGATGGCTCTATAATGACAATTGCAGACGCTCCATGGCCTGGGCTAACACCAGATCTTTTAAGCGTAATGTTAGTAACAGCTACACAAGCAAAAGGAAGCGTTTTGATTCATCAGAAAATGTTTGAAAGTCGTTTGTTTTTCGTTGATAAATTAATAGATATGGGGGCTCAAATCATTCTTTGTGATCCTCATAGAGCAACCGTAATTGGATTAAATAATCAAATTCAGTTACGCGCCACAAATATGATTTCACCAGACATTCGTGCAGGTGTGGCATTATTAATTGCCGCATTGTCAGCTGACGGAACAAGTACAATTCATAATATAGATCAAATTGATCGTGGCTATCAAAACATTGATGCACGATTAAATGCTATAGGAGCTGACATTAAGCGAATAAATTAATTAATTCATTGTCATATTATCAATTATAACTTATTTTTGCGTGCCAAAATGACGTAATAGATCTATTTGGCAAAAAATTTGATGACACGTTACGTGTTTAATAATATTGATTATCATTCTTTTAAATAGTGAATAAAATGGCTAAAAAGACAAAAGAACAAGCTGAAGAAAAAAATACAAAAACGCAGCAAAATAATAAACAGGAAGATAAAGCTAAGGAAACTAAAAAGAAATCTAAGGCTACTGTGAAGGAGGAAAAAGAAGAAGTTAAAGTTGAAAAGAAGGCAGGAAAAAAAGTTGAAAAGAAAGTCGAAAAAACTGATGCTGAGAAATTTGCGGAAATGAACGATAAGTATTTACGATTGGCTGCTGAGTACGATAATTATAGAAAAAGAACTTTAAAAGAAAAAATGGATCTTTCTAAATCGGCAGGAGCAGATATTTTAGTAAATATTCTTCCTGTGATGGATGATTTTGAAAGAGGTTTAGATTCTATCGATCAAGCAAAAGATATTGAAGCTGTTAAGGAAGGAGTTCAGTTGATTTATAACAAATTTAAAGAATTCTTGAAACAACGAGGAGTCAAAGAAATAGAAGCAAAAGAAAAAGATTTTGACACTGATATGCACGAAGCAATAACAAAAATTCCTGCACCTACTGAAAAATTAAAAGGTAAAGTTGTTGATGTTGTTGAAAAAGGTTACTATTTGAATGAAAAAATTATTCGTTTTTCGAAAGTTGTAATTGGCGAATAATAATAATCCTGAAAAAAAATAAATATGTCGAAAAGAGATTACTATGAAATTCTAGGTGTATCGAAAAGTGCAACTCAGGAAGAAATAAAAAAAGCTTATAGAAAACAAGCCATTAAATATCATCCTGACAAAAATCCTGGAGATAGTGAAGCAGAGGCAAAATTTAAAGAATCTGCCGAAGCTTATGAAATACTTTCCCACCAAGATAAAAGAGCTAGGTACGATAGATACGGACATGCAGGTGTAGGTGGTGCTGCCGGCGGTGGTGGATTTGGTGGAGGTATGTCTATGGAAGACATATTTGAAAATTTTGGTGATATTTTTGGAGGTGCTTTCGGCGGAGGAGGATTCGGAGGATTTAGTGGCTTCGGAGGATTTGGAGGATCTCGCCAAAGAGGACACAGAGTAAACAAAGGTTCAAATCTTAGAGTTAAAGTTACATTAACCTTAGCAGATATAGCACACGGGGTAAACAAAAAGATAAAAGTTAATAAATATATTACTTGTGATACTTGTGGTGGAAACGGTGCTAAGGATTCCTCTTCGTACAGTAATTGCTCAACTTGTCAAGGTACTGGCCAAGTAACAAAAATAAGTAACACCTTCTTAGGACAAATGCAAACAACACAAACTTGTCATGTTTGTGGTGGTGATGGAAAAACAATAACAAACAAATGTACTAAATGTCATGGCGAAGGAATGGTAAAAGATGCCGAAGTCATTTCATTAGATATTCCAGCTGGTGTTGCTGAAGGAATGCAACTTTCTGTAAGTGGAAAAGGAAATGCTGCTCGTCGTGGCGGTATTAATGGAGACTTAATTGTACTTATCCAAGAAGAAAGACATCCTGAATTGGTTCGCGATGGAAACGATCTTATTTATGGATTGTATTTGAATTTTGCAGAAGCAACATTAGGAGCTGCTGTTGAGATCCCAACTGTTGATGGAAAAGTTAAAATTAAAATTGAACCAGGTACTCAACCAGGAAAAATTTTAAGATTAAGAGGTAAAGGTTTACCTGATGTTAATGGTTACGGAAAAGGAGATCTATTAGTTAATTTAAATGTTTGGGTTCCTAAAAATTTATCGAAAGAAGAACGCAAAACAGTTGAACAGCTTAGTAGTTCGGAAAACTTTATACCACAACCTACTGCAGATGACAAATCATTCTTTGAAAGAATGAAAAATTTCTTTGAATAACAATAATCTTTTATAGATATCATAATCCTGTCAAAATATACTTTGACAGGATTATTTGTTTAAAGTAACAAACTCTACTTCCTTAATATCATTATAATTATCATTGTAAAACATGTAACCTCTCATTTCTCCCTTACTTATATTTGTTACAATGATTTTTACATCATCTAAATGATCCTTTCCACTTATATCCACCAAACACAAATTGCTATTGTATTTCCATGTTCCTGTATAATGATCTTTCCCATATGAGAATATAATATTTTTAGATTTTAGCAGATTAATCATAAACTTATTGTCTCCTTTTGGATAAAACGTTTCTCCATGAGCCTTATATTGTTTCATTTCCCATTTACCTACAAGATATTTGCTAACATTTAAATTTGTGTTTGATTTATTTTTTTTAGCTCTTGCTAAGGCATTTTTATACTCATGCTCTCCTGAATAAATTCCAGAATATCCCGTTAACGATGTACTCAGGCCTTTTATAGACTCAAGCCTCCGTTTTAAAGACTCTGAATTAGGACATAATCTTAATCCTTTTAGTATATACAGTTCTGTTTTATTGTAATTTGAATTTCTGAAATAATATGAAGCAGCATGCCCATATGCTAATTCAATAAACTCCTTGTCGCCATCGTTTGTTTCTGTTAAAAGCTCTTCAAATTCCTTTAAATATTCTAAACCTTTTAGCGGATTACTTTTCCTGAAATAAGAAGCAATAGTTTCTGCATAACAATATTTATAATAACGCATTAAGATTTTATCTTTCGATAAAAAATCAAACTTTTTTAGATACAATTGTATAGAATCTATCGATTTCTCAAAATTACCTTCGTTAACTATATATTTTAATGAAACTTCAGAGATAAATTGCTTCGTTCGAATATTTAAGGGATTAATTTCATACGCTTTTTCCAAGGCCTGAATAGCTTTTTTATAATCAAAATTACTATAGTGATAATATCCCATAAACGTATAGTACAAATTATAAATCTCTTTCATATCAACTGAATCTGATATAAACTCTTTAAGCTCCTTATAATAACTATTATACTTATTGATATTAGGATAATTCATTACTAAATCATCTGATACACCATTGAAATAATCTTGTCCTTGAGCCAATGCGGTTGGGCTCGTTGAATTATTATTTAGATACTTGGCTAAAAGTTTCCCACTATATATCTTATTAGCGCTTTCTTTTTCGATTAAATTTCCAATTGCTCCATTTTTTAAAAACTTTATTTTATCTGATGGATAAAGTATTTCTGCCTTCTCAAAACTTTTCAAGGCCTCATCGTAATCTTCCAGGTTAAAAGAAATAATTCCTTTATTATAATACTGTAAGCCTGCCAAATTATATATATCAATTGTTTCGGCTGAAATATAATTCTCTTTAAATAATTGAGATATACTTTTATTCTTATACTCAGTTTCCGAAATCACTTTATTATCTCTCAAATAATCGACATAACTTTTCTTAAACTTTTCATCGAATTGAATAACACCACTTGATGGTAATGTTGTTTCGATCAAATAACCCGTATTTTTAGGATCAGCTATTAAATAAACATGACTCGGAGTTTCCTTAATTTCATAATCTATATTGTATTTTTGTAAAACTAAAGAATATAATATACTGGCAGAAACACAGTTATAATCACCATTTTTAAAAATCTCACCAAAATAAGTTTCTTCTCTATACTTTCTTAAAAACTTACTGTGAACTGAATTATAAATTGATTTTATCTTTTTCTTACTCTT